>Ga0114951_10001215_pt1 | contig 32742 bp, 29 predicted proteins | sample AM7aDNAmetaG_FD_88677 | JGI IMG/M metagenome (GOLD analysis project Ga0114951, IMG submission 88677) | Freshwater microbial communities from Finland to study Microbial Dark Matter (Phase II) - AM7a DNA metaG | ecosystem: Environmental > Aquatic > Freshwater > Lake | place: Finland: Lake Alinen... | reverse complement strand
CGGTCACTTTCGCCTTGAGAAGTCGTCAGGATATTTGCTTCCGTCAGGCGAAAGATCAGGTCTCGGGTCAGACGCACCGGCATTTCGAGCTCTGCGGCGATCTCCTCGGCAGAAAGAGGCGGGAGCCCCGCGGTAAAACGTGACACACAGACCTGTGCGATCCTAAGCGATAGAAGCTTGCGGATCTCATAGCTTGCGCTGAGGCAGTCCTGCTCAAATTCAAAGGTCTGTTCGTTTTGATGCGAGAAGGCGAGTTCCGCGCCGTAGAGCACAATGCGCCAGCTCATTTGAAGCCATATCAAAAAAAGCGGCAGGGCCGCGAAACTTCCATAAATGGCACCCGCGCTTGAAACTCCGACCTGGAAACGGATATAAATCCACTGAACCACCTGGTACAGAACGCCTGCGACGATGCCTCCAAGAAGCGCAGATTTGAATTGTATCTTTCCGTTGGGCATTGCGATGTAAAGATAAGTCAGGAGTCCCCCAAACACTAAAAAGGAGAGGATCTTGAGCCCCAGCATCATGAGCGGGGCCACCGTGCCAAGGAAAGCGATCTTCTGCGTGATGGCCGTGACCTGGCTTGCAGCAAAGACGGTCGCGCTGGTCGCCACGATATATAAAACGGGCACAATCAGCATGAGCGAGAGGTAGTCGGTGAATTTCCGGCCCAAGGTTCGCTGCCTTTTAATTCCCCAAATATCATTGAAAGACGATTCGATATTGCCAAGGACCTGGATCACGGACCAGACAAGAACCGCCACGCCAACGCCTGCGACCAATCCGCCTTTCGTGTTGTCGAGCATTGTTTCCGCAAAAGTCATGATCCGCGTGAGGACCTCTTGCTGGCCCTGCATGGCCTCAATCAACTTTTCGCGTAAGAGTTTGTCGAGGCCGAACCCTTTGGCGATCCCGAAGGACATCGCGAGAACCGGAACGATGGAAAGAAGTGAAAAGAACGTGAGGGCGGAAGCGCGGAGCGAACACATATCACTTGAAAACTGGCTGAAAGAAAGCAAAAAGATGCGGAGGAGCCTGACGCATTTGCCACGCAGCCCCTTGGCTTCCCGGGCTCGGATGCGCCAGATATCTTGCTTTAAAAATTTCTGCATCTTCTTGATCATGGCGGATTGTACCATAAGACCGCTCGGCCCAAGAAATTCAAAAAGCGCTCGTTGAAATGCCTGCCTTCAATTTTTCAGTTACGAAAAGAGGCTGCCAGCGTACAATACCAACCTTAAAGAGGGCTATTGTTTCGTGGCGTATAGCCATGCAATGTTTAGAAAATGGAAAAGAGGACTGCGGAAATGGAGCCCGAGCGGAAAACCAGAGAAGATGAGATCGTGAACGATTTCAAGCAGCGGCTTAGAAAAAGCCGACCGCTCGCAGGGGTTGGCGCTGTGATGTGTTTTGTTGTTTGCATAAATATATTTCCACAGCTTCTTATTCTCTCGCCGATCCGAACAACACGTTTTCCGGTGTGTTTTTTTGGCTCGCTTATTATCATCAGCCTCTGGCTGATTCTCAGAAAACGATTGCGCTGTCCTAGCTGTGAAAAGGTTATAGGCCTATTCATGTTAATAAAGCTAATAACGGGGAACGGTAATTGCCCGAAGTGCGGAGTCAAATTGTTTTAAATGGCAATGAGCCTAACAAGGGGCTTAAGAAGGTAGGAGGGGCTTATGGGGATGGAAACGCTTTTTTCAATAGCCGCACTGGTGATGGTTGGCATTATTGCAAAATTCATCGTTCCATTCGTTTTGACTTTTTTAAGTTTGCCCGGGAGACTTATGGTTTCCAAAAATTCGTCAGGGAAGTGCAGTCAATCCAGGTTTATTTTTGGGATTCTGGTGACAACCCTTTTACAATCTTACGTCTATATTGCTTACACAACTTTTGTTGTCAGCGGGGCGGTATCGGCGATGCGCAGGCATGAAGTCAGTTTTATTGTGTTGTTCGCAGCTTTTTTTGCGGTGATCATTCCCTTGGGAGCTGCTCACAGAGATGTTAAAGCAAGTTTGGAGGCAGCGAAACGTTTGCGTACAAGAGATTTGACTGAATCCGCACAGAACAAGGCCAATGAACACGAAAGAAAACTTGATGTGACGGTCCGCGCATCTTCGGTGACGTTTCTCCTGGCGGTGATTGCATTTTTTGTTTTTGCTTTTATCCCAAGAGTCATGGTGATTACCTGTGATTGGGCAATTTTCATCTCATGAGTCTTATGAATTCAGTCCGGCAAGCCATGTTCGAATCTCTAGCCGCGATTTCGGAACGTTTTTCCATTAAGTCCTAGCCTTTTTAAAATAATGATGACAGTGAATGAGAGAATATGACGAAAAAGTTTGGCTTTAAGCTGGAAAAGATAGATAAAAAATGTAATGCGCGGGTCGGGAAGGTGACGACCGCGCACGGAACCTTCGAGACGCCGGTTTTCATGCCGGTGGGAACTCAAGGGACGGTTAAAGCCGTGATGCCGCGCGATCTAAAAGAGGCGGGGTCGGAGATCATTCTTTCGAATGCCTACCACCTTTATATTCGTCCGGGTCTTGAAGTGATCCAAAAGCTCAAGGGGCTTCATAAATTCATGGCTTGGGACCGCCCGATCCTTACCGATAGCGGTGGGTATCAGGTATTTTCCCTTAGTAAGCTGCGGAGCATCACCGAGGAAGGCGTGAAGTTCAATTCCTACTTCGATGGGCGGGAGATATTCCTCACGCCGGAAAAGGTGATGGAGATCCAGCAGGTGCTCGGGAGCGATATTGCCATGATCTTTGACGAATGTCCGGCGGCGAGTAAGGATAAACCCTCGATCGAAAAGGCCGTTAATATAACCCTGCGATGGTCGGTGAGAGCCAAAAAAGTTCACAAACTCAAGTCGCAAGCGCTCTTTGGCATCATTCAAGGCGGGACGTTCAAAGATCTCCGAAGGGAGTCGCTTGAGCGAACCGTGGAGATCGGTTTTGACGGCTATGCGCTCGGGGGCTTGAGTGTGGGCGAACCCAAACCCGAGATGCTTGAGGCCCTCACGGATATTTTGCCGAGGATGCCCGCAAATAAGCCGCGTTATCTCATGGGGGTGGGCACTCCGGTGGACTTCTTCGAAGCCGTGGAGCGCGGGGCGGATATGTTCGATTGCGTGAACCCGACGCGCTACGGTCGGAATGGGACGGCGTTCACAAGCGACGGACTTGTAGTGCTCCGGAACACGAGATATAAGGAAGACACCCATCCGATCCAAAGAGATTGCGATTGTTATGCCTGTAAGAACTTCTCGCGGGCGTATTTGCGGCATCTGGTGAACAGCCATGAGATCCTGGGGGCCGAATTGATTACCTTGCATAATATCCATTTTTTTGTAAACTTAGTGAAGTCGATGCGGGAAAAGATACGGAAAGGCCAGTTCCTGCAGTTCAAAAAGCAATTTCTAAACCGTTTTGATCCACACACAAGATAAAGAGAGGTTTTATGTTCGAATCTATCGCATACGCAGCTGAGGCCGTTGTAGAAGGTACCCCGAAGGTCAACCCGTTAGTCCAGTTCATGCCCATCATCCTTATGTTCGCGATCTTTTATTTCCTCCTGATCCGACCCCAGCAGAAAAAAGCGAAGGAACTTCAGACCATGATCGGCGGGATTAAGAAGGGGGACAAAGTTGTCACCACGGGCGGTATTCTTGGAACCGTTTCAAGTATCCAGGACGACTATGTGGTTCTTACGGTGGGCGAGTCAGACACCAAGATCGAGATTCTTAAAAGCGCGATCGCCGGGTTGCGCCAATAGGAACCCTAAACGTTAGAAAGGTTTTTAAAAATGGACAAAAATTATAAATGGAAAGTACTGCTGATTATTGGGCTTGTCGTTTTTTCTCTCTGGAAAGCCTATCCTCTAGATAAGAAGATCAATCTTGGTCTCGATCTCCAGGGAGGTGTTCAATTAGTCCTTCAGGTCGATATGGACAAGGTTCCTGAGGAAGCGCGCAAGGATGTGACGGCTCGCGTGGCGGAGATCATCCGTAATCGTATTGATGAGTTTGGCGTCAAGGAACCGGAGATCACGACCCAGGGTAAGAACCAGGTCGTAGTGAAACTTCCGGGTGTGACGGACCGTGAACGCGCCAAAGAAATCGCCGGGAAAGCGGCCCATTTGGAATTCAAGATCGTGTCGGAAGATACAGAGCTGATTCAGAGGGCGGATGCCGGGACGATTCCTCCAGGATTTGAATATAAGAAGGTCAAAGGGAGTCCGAACGAGGAAATGGTGCTTCTCGCGTTGCTGCCGGTGTTGACCGGGGAGCATTTGACAACTGCCTCCGTGGGTTTTGACCAATACGGATCTGCGATCGTTCAGCTGACGCTCGATCGTGAGGGCGGAAAGATCTTTGACAAGGTGACGTTCCAGAATATTGGCAAGCGCCTTGCAATCGTGATGGACGGCCAGGTTTATTCCGCGCCGGTGATCCGTGACAGGATCCCGAACGGTAAGGCTCAGATCTCTGGGAATTTTAAGGCCGCGGAAGCAAGCGATCTCGCGTTGGTGCTTCGCGCCGGCGCGTTGCCTGCGCCTGTAACGGTTGTAGAAGAACGGACCATTGGTCCGAGTCTCGGTAAAGACTCCATCGAAAACGGGATCCGAGCCAGTCTTTTCGGGGTCCTTTTTGTGATGGTGTTTATGCCGGTGTATTACCTTTTTTGCGGCTTGATCGCGAATCTTGGGTTGATCGTTTACATGATCGTTGTGATCGGCGGGATGGCGGCTTTCGGGTCGACCTTAACCCTGCCTGGTATCGCGGGTTTTATTCTGTCGGTTGGTATGGCGGTCGATACGAACATCCTTATTTTTGAAAGGATGCGCGAAGAAGCCTTGACGGGAAAAACCGCGAGGGCTGTGGTATCCGCTGGTTATCACCGAGCTTTTTCGGCGATCATTGATTCCCACGCAACCACATTAATTACCTCGATCCTGCTTTTCATTTTCGGGACCGGCCCGGTGCAAGGATTCGCGGTGACGCTCACGATCGGTATTATCGCGAGTTTTTTCTCAGCGCTCTTTGTAACCCGCGTGATCTTTGACCGGATCGTCAAGAATAAGCCTGATTTCAAGTTTAAGATGTTTCACCTTTTTAACAATCCGAATATCGCTTTTCTGAAGGGACGCTATTGGGCGTACGGTTTTTCGGTGATTTGTATCGGGATCGGGATTGCAGCCTTTACCATGCGTGGTGCACACAACTACGGTGTGGAGTTCACTGGGGGGACGCTCGTCCAGGTGGGTTTCAAGAAGGATGTGGACCAGGGAAAATTCAGAGAAGAACTCACCAAACAAGGATACAAAGCCTTCACGCTCCAGCGGTTTGGAGATTCGAACTTACATCAATACATTGTCAAAATGGCTGAGGGAAATCCTGCGAAGGTTAGCGTGGCCGCGGAAGCCACGGTAGGGAAGGGTGCTTTTGATATTCTCAAGGTGGATCAGGTTGGTCCTTCGGTCAGCGGATCCTTGCGCGATAAAGCTTTTCTGGCTATTTTTTGGTCGTGGCTTGGAATTCTGCTCTATCTCGGTTGGCGGTACGAGTGGAAGCTTTCACTCGCTGCGGTGGTGGCGCTTGTCCATGACACGCTTTTCACATGCGGTTTCTACGCGCTTTCAGGGCGCGAGATCAACCTGACAACGATCGCGGCCGTACTAACCATTATCGGTTATTCGGTCAATGACACGATCATTACGTTCGACCGTGTTCGTGATAATGTGAAACTAATGCGAAAAACGCCCTTTAAACAAGTAGTGGACCTCAGCATCAATCAGACCTTAAGCCGGACCGTTCTGACCGTATCTACTGTATTGATGGCGGCGCTCGCCTTGTTCTTTTTCGGAGGAAGTGCGATCGCGGATTTCGCGTTCATTCTGATCATCGGTTTCGCGGTTGGCACCTATTCGTCGGTCTTTGTGGCGTCGGCCTTGGCCGCAGAGTGGAAAAAATAGTTATCAGGCAATAGTAAGTTGTAATCCTAAAAAGGGACAGGCTTTCACTACGGCCTGTCCCTTTTTTTCATAAAGGAAAAATTGGAAAAACAAAGCGCTGACTTTTCTCCCGCCTTTCGAGTGCTTCTTGAAAAACGCGGATTCAAAACAGATCCAGAAATAAAAGCCTTTCTTTTTTCCGGTCTCTCCGCGCTGCACGATCCTTTTCTCATGAAAAATATGGTGGAGGTAAAAGCCCGCCTTGAAAAAGCCGTTCATTCCCACGAGAAGATCCTGATCCATGGGGACTACGATGTCGATGGGATTACGGGTGTCGCGGTCTTGGCCCTGACGCTTGAAAAACTCGGCGGGATATACACGACCTTTCTTCCGGAGCGTGAACGTGATGGCTATGGCGTGAGCGGAGCCGCAATTCATAAGGCAAAGGAACAGGGCGTAGGTCTCATCGTGACAGTCGATTGCGGGATCACGGCCAAAAAAGAGATCGAGATCGCCCGTGCCCATGGCATGGATGTGATTGTGATCGACCATCATCGTTTGCCTGCCGAGGGTCTTCCCAACACGCAACTCATTTTGAACCCGCTTCAGGAAGATTGTCCTTATCCTTTTAAAGAACTCTCCGCAGCAGGACTGGCATTCAAATTAAGCCAAGCTTTGACCGGAGACGCGGCGTTCGAGCATCTAGATCTTGTGGCGCTTTCCACGATCAGTGATATCGCGCCTCTTACAGGTGAAAACAGAATTCTCGTAAAAAAAGGGCTGGCGATGCTTTCCGAGCGGAAAAATCTTGGTATCCGCGCCCTGTCGGATGTTGCTAAAATGAAAGCTTCTCAGGTGAATACCGGCCACGTCGGTTTCATCTTGGGCCCGAGGTTGAACGCGGCAGGGAGGATGAGTTCCGCAGACACGGCACTCCAACTCTTACTAACAAAAGTGCCTCGCGAAGCGGAAAGTCTCGCGAAGATCTTGGATGAGGAGAACAAAGCCCGTCAGAAGATGGAGCGCGAGACCACACAAGAGGCGATGCGCAAGGTCGAACGAATGGTGAATTTCAATCGCGAACGCGTGATCGTGGTGGAGGGGCCAGGTTGGCACCGGGGCGTGATCGGGATTGTGGCGTCGCGGCTTGTGGAAAAATTCGAGCGGCCGGCGATCGTGATCTCGGTGGAAGAAGGCGTGGGGCGCGGGTCGGGCCGTTCCATCAAAAGCTTTCATCTCTTTAACGCTCTTTCCTCCTGTGAAGCGGTTCTCGAAGGATTCGGAGGACACGCACAAGCGGCCGGACTTACGATCACTGAAAAAAACATTCCGCTTTTGCGCGAGAAGATCAACGCCTTCGCGCTCGAGCATCTCTCGGTAGAAAATCTGAAGCGGCATGTGGCGGTGGATATGGAACTTAATCTCAGTGAATTGACGAGCCGTTTTCTCGAGGAGCTGGAGCTTTTGGAGCCGCACGGCATGGGGAACCCGCGACCGGTTTTTAATAGCGACGATCTTCAACTAAGGTCAAAGCCGCGGCGGCTTTATGGTGAGACTTATGAGGTAGTGCTGACAGACGGCTCCCAGAACTACCAAGCCCATCTTAATGAAAAGCAGATGCTTCTTTGCGCGACTTCCGGCGCGACGACCCGCTTTGAATCAGCTTACTCTCTCAAGACAAAGCAGTGGAATGGGATAAAGACACTCGTCTTGTCTGTGAAAGAATTCAGGGAGAAGCTTACGACACCCTCTTAAGCCGCTGTAGGAGCGACGTAAGACCGGCGGGAAGGGGCTTTTTTGACTTTCCCAGCCTTCAAACAACTCACGCAGACATTGATGCGGCGTACTGTTCCGTTCAAAAAGACGGCTTTCACCTTCTGAATGTTCGGAAAGAAACGGCGACGCGTAATGCCGGAGATCTTTTTACCGATACCCCCGGTTTTTTTCGCGAGACCGCGACGCACGATCGAGTTGCCCGTTAAAGGCTTCTTTTTGCAGATGGCACATGTTCTCATAGGCCGGTTATTATAGTGAGGAGATGTTTCTTGGCAAGCTGTTTTTTCTGATATATAATTCCCTCGCTGCAATTTTCTTTCGCATCTATTTCACCCGACAAACGAAGAAGGAGTTCATCATGGCAAAAGCAACGACGAAATGCTGCGCGAGCACCGGTACAAGCACTTGCGATAAAACCACCGATTTTAAATTCTACGCCCCTCAGGCCAAAAAGGTCGAGCTCGGCGGCTGTTTCAATAACTGGAAAGCGGACAAAAACCCTCTCAAAAAAGATGCGACGGGGAATTGGAAGACGTCCCTAAAGCTCAAGGCTGGACGCTATCAGTACCGCTATTTCGTGGACGGGATCTGGCAGAACGCGCAGGAGCCGGTTGAATGCGTTCCGAACGCCTTTGGTAGCTGGAATTGCGTTGTCGAAGTCGCGAAGTAAGCCGACGCGTTCCTAGTTTCCTTTGAAGATCCTTTTCATCAGTTCCGAAATGGCCCCCTTCGCAAAGACAGGGGGCCTTGGGGATGTTGTCGGTTCCCTCGCCGGTGCGGTCCGCGCCTTAGGCCATGAAGTCTCGGTCTTCCTGCCGCGCTATCGCTCGATCGACATCCAACAGTGGGGACTCGAAACTGCGATCGATTATTTCGAATTGATCGTCGGGAATCAACTCGAGGCCACGCGCGTCTTCACGAAGAAACTCGCCGATGGGGTCAAGGTCTATTTCATTGAGCATCCCGATTATTTTATGCGCGAGGAACTTTACGGGACGCTCGTGGGGGACTATCAGGACAACGACCGTCGCTTCACCTATTTCCAGAGGGCCGCACTGAAAGCCGCTGAGAAATTAAAACTGGCTCCGGACGTTGTCCATTGCCACGACTGGCAGACCGGTCTCGTCCCGGTGTATCTCAAGACCACGGAAACAAGTTACGCGCCTTTCCATAAAGCACGGAGCGTTTTCACGATCCATAATCTTGCCTATCAGGGGAATTTTCCACCGGACTCTTTTCCAGCCACCGGTCTTAGCTGGGATTTTTACAAGTCTGACTTCCTGGAATTCTATGGTAAGTTCAGTTTTATGAAAGGCGGTCTGGTGTTTGCCGACGCCGTGACGGCGGTCAGCGAGCGCTACAGTTGTGAGATCCAGACCAAGGAATTCGGGTGCGGCATGGAGGGAGTGCTTGTCGCGCGCAAGGATAGCGTGACAGGGATCATCAACGGGATCGACCCGAAGGATTGGGATCCGGCGACCGACCCGGACATTGACGTGAAGTATGATCTGAAAGACCTTTCCGGGAAAAAAATTAATAAGGCGGCGCTTCAAAAGGAGAACGGTTTTAAGGTTGACCCGAATATCCCTCTCCTGGGGTTTGTGGCGCGCCTCGTGGACCAAAAGGGATTGAATATTTTGGTCCCGGTGTTGGAGCAACTTTCCCAGCAGCAGGACGTTCAAATGGTGCTGCTCGGGACCGGCGAAGATCAGTACCATCAGATCCTTCGCGACCTCGCGAAGAAAAATAAAAAGTGGCTCGGGGTGCACATCATGTTCGACCCGAAGATGGCCAAAAAGATCTACGCGGGTTCCGACATGTTGCTCATCCCTTCGTATTATGAGCCCTGCGGGTTGGGCCAGATCATAGCGTTGCGTTATGGCACCGTTCCGATCGTTCGCGCGACCGGCGGGTTGGCGGATACCATCCAGAACTTTGAGCCGACGTCTCAGCAGGGGAATGGATTTATTTTTGAGGATTACACCAGTGACGCGCTTCACGCCGCCATGCTACGAGCGGTGAAGACCTTCAAGCAAGAGAAGCTTTGGAAGTCTCTTGTGAAGAACGCGATGGAAAGCGACTTTTCATGGGATGCTTCGGCCAAGAAATACGAAAAACTTTACGAGACCGTGAAGCGGCGCCCGGTAAAGATTGAAAAAATCTGAGTCTTAGCATAAAATCCGCCCTTCGAATTCTCTAGGAGTGACCAGCCCCCCCCCAGAAAGCATTCGGAGTCCAAGCGTCAATCTTAAAAAAGGAGAAAAAGGTATTATGAAAACATACAAGATTGCAGTCATCCCCGGAGACGGGACCGGAACAGAAGTTGTGCGCGAGGGCAATAAGGTCCTGACTGCGGCCGCGGGGAAATTCGGTTTCAATCTGGATCGGCACGAGTATGACCTCGGCGGTGAACGCTATAAGCGGACCGGTGAAGTGCTTCCCGATAGCGTCGTTGAAGAGCTCCGTGGTTTTCAAGCGATCTATCTTGGGGCCGTTGGGCATCCGGATGTGAAGCCCGGTATTCTTGAGAAAGGGCTTTTGCTAAAGCTCCGGTTTTCGCTCGAGCAGTACATCAATCTCCGTCCCGTAAAACTTTTCCCGGGCGTGGATTGTCCTCTCAAGAATAAAAAACCGGAAGACATCGATTTTGTAGTGGTTCGGGAGAACAACGAAGGCCTTTATGTCGGCGAAGGTGAGTTCACCAATAAAGGGAAGCCGGATGAGGTCGCGATCCAGGTGAGCCGCAACAGTCGCAAGGGCGTTGAGCGCTGCTTGCGCTATGCCTTTGAGTATACGCGAAAGCGCAATTCCAAGAAAAAAACCCTGACCCTTTGCGGCAAGACGAACGTATTGACCTATGCCTGGGATCTTTGGGACCGCGTGTTTCATGAGGTTGGGGCGAAGGATTATCCGGATGTGAAGCGCGATTACGCCCATGTGGATGCGACCTGCATGTGGATGGTGAAAAACCCAGAATGGTTCGACGTGATCGTAACGGACAATATGTTTGGAGATATCATCACGGACCTCGGGGCCATGATCCAGGGCGGAATGGGGATCGCAGCTGGGGGAAATTTGAACCCACAGGGCGTTTCCATGTTTGAGCCGATCGGCGGGTCTGCGCCAAAATACACAGGGCTCAACGTCATCAATCCGCTTGCGGCGATCTGTGCCGGGCAGATGATGCTCGAGGTTCTCGGCGAAGAGAAGGCTGCCGCCGCGATCGAAGATTCCGTGAAGTGGGTCACCGCGTCGAAGCTCAAGAGCCTCGCGGCCGGAAAAATGGGATATTCCACAACCGAAGTGGGCGATTTGGTCGTCAAAGGACTTGATCCGAAAAACAGAAACTAGGAGATAGGGTATAGCGTTTAGTTTTTCTAACCCCAATACCCTAAACGCTACAGGAGAAATAATAAATGAAGAAATTAAAAGTCGCAATATTGGGTGTCACCGGTGCAGTCGGGCAGGAATTCCTCGAGCTTTTAAAAGAGCGGAATTTTCCGATCGAAGAACTGAGGCTCTTGGCTTCGGGCCGCTCTGCCGGGAAAAAGATCGAGTTCATGGGAAAGAGCTATCAGGTTGAGGAGGCTACGCCCAACTCCTTCAAAGGACTGGACCTTGTGCTTTCGAGTGCGGGCGGGGCGATCAGCCGTGAACTTGCGCCGCATATCGTGAAGTCCGGGGCGCTCATGGTGGATAACACGAGCGCATTCCGTATGGACCCTGAGATCCCGCTCGTGGTGCCGGAGATCAATCCCGAGGATATCGCCAAAAACAAAGGTATCATCGCGAATCCGAATTGTTCGACCATCATCATGCTTGTGCCGCTTTTTCCGATCCATAAAGTTACAAAAATCAAGCGCATCGTGGCTGCGACCTATCAGGCCGCGAGCGGCGCCGGCGCCAAGGCTATGGAAGAGCTTAAGATCCAGGCCCAGGATTTTCTGGCCGGACGGCCGGTCGTGAAAAAGGTCCTGCCGCATCAGATCGCGTTCAATGTGTTCTCGCATAACTCCAAGATCGGGCCCGACGGGTATTGCGAAGAAGAGACCAAAATGGTGAAAGAGACCAAGAAGATCTTCCATGATGCCGAGATCCGGGTGACCGCGACCTGTGTTCGCGTGCCGGTCTTGCGCGCGCATTCCGAAGCGCTTTTCATTGAGACCGAAAAGAAGATCTCGGTCGATGAGGCGCGTCAGCTGCTTTCGAAAGCTCCCGGGATCAAGGTGATCGATGATCGCGAAAAGAATTATTTCCCGATGCCGCTTGAGGCCACCGGACAAGATGACATTCTTGTCGGCCGTTTGCGTGAAGATCCGACCGTGACGAACGGTCTCACGATGTTTGTCTCTGGCGACCAGATCCGCAAAGGTGCGGCTTTGAATGCCGTCCAAATTGCTGAGATAGCCTTTAACATCAAATAACAAAGTAGGAAGAATTTATTACAAAGCAAGAAGCAGAGAAGCAGAAAGGCAAAGAGGTAGAGAAAAATCTTTGCTTCTTGCTTCTTGCTTCTCTGCTTCTTTGTTTTTGGGGGGCATAGTGCGTAATATTAAGTTGGTTTTAGAGTATAACGGCTCGATGTTCTTCGGGTTCCAAAAACAACCCGGTCAGACGACCATCCAGGAAGTTCTCGAGAAAGCCCTCTCCGGATTTTTCGACCGCAAGATGAAGATCTCGGCTGCGAGCGGTCGCACGGACACCGGGGTTCATGCGGAAGGGCAGGTCGTTAATTTCAAGACTTCGAGCACTCATGAACTGTGGCAGATCCAAAAAGGCCTCAACGCTCTTTTGCCCCCGCCTGTGGTCGTCAAAGAGATCCAGGCCGTTGCGCCTGATTTTCACGCCCGTTACAGCGTTCGTTCCAAGGTTTATGAATACAGGATTTGGAATCACCCTTGCCGTTCTCCGCTCATCGCGGGCCGCGCGTTTCATGTGCCCTATGCCTTAAATGTCGCCAAGATGCGACAAGCCTCCAGGGCGTTCACGGGAAAACATGATTTCCGGTCCTTTACTTCCGTATCGGCCCTGAAAAAAGGAAGTTCCTGCGTCCGAACGATTAAGCGCTTTCAGATCAAAAGACAGGGACATCTCATCCTTGTGCATGTGGAAGCGGACGGATTTCTTTACCACATGATCCGGAACATGGTCGGAACGCTTCTCGAGGTGGGGAGGGGGAAGCGGGAGGTCAAGGATATAGCCACTATTTTGAAGGCTAGAGATCGGCGCTTTGCCGGCGTGACTGCTCCATCCGAAGGCCTTACCCTGATTAAGGTTACGTATTGATTCGACGGATCTATTTTAATGGGGTCGAGGTCTTGTAAAATCCGGTTTATGTGTTAGCCTTTCGGCAGGTGAAGGCTTTTCTTGGTTTTAAAAAATTTGTTGTGAGCGTGACTTCACCAGGGACGGCAATCCAGACCGCGGGCTCGAGAGGGCCCGCGGTTTTTTGTCTCTGGGGGGCCTGCGTCGTGGGAATGGCGGGGCGGGAAGCCCGGGATAAAAAAAAAGGTAAAAGTTTGACACTCCTGGGGGTTTTTGCTATACTCCGCGGACTTTTCAATATACTTTGAGTCGCAAGAAGGTTTCTCGCCTTTCCGACTGCCCGTTCCAAACCATACCGTTTTTATTTATTTTTTTGAGTAAACGGTAGGGTGCTGCGAACCCGTAAAATGAATAGTAACGCAGTGCTAAACAGAAAAGAAAATTATGAAGACTTTTATCCCGACTGAAAAAGATATTGCACGGAAGACTTATCTGATCGATGCCGACGGGAAGACTCTCGGACGGATGTCCACCAAGATCGCGTCCCTTTTGATCGGTAAAGGCAAAACCTGCTTCCAGCCGGATAAGCTTACCGGGGACCAGGTCATCGTGATCAATGCCAAGAAGGTCCATGTGACGGGCAACAAGAAAGAAGATAAGATTTATACTCATTACACCGGCTTTTCGAGCGGTTTGAAGACGTACACCTACGAACAGCTCATGGAAAAGAATCCGGCCGAGATCATCATGCGAGCTGTCAAGCGTATGCTTCCGAAGAACAGGATCGGCGATGTGATGCTCAAGAGACTTCGCGTTTATCCCGGTGTTGAACACCGGAATAAGTCGCAACAACCCATTAAGATCGAGGTTTAATCCGTATGACCGCTCCCGCGACACTTATGTATGCTACCGGACGCCGTAAAACCGCCATTGCCCGTGTATGGGTTTTCCCGGGTCAAAAAGGTTTCATTGTGAACGGTCAAGATTCCGCAAAATATCTGAAACGCGCAAACCTCCAGATGCTCGTCGAGATGCCGCTCAAATCCGCGAATCTTCTCGGACAAGTGCGCGTTCGCGCTCGTGTCCAGGGCGGTGGCGTGGCAGGACAGGCCGGCGCGATCCAACTTGGGATCGCTCGAGCGCTTGTCGGGCTCAATCCTGAAATGCGCGCGACGATGCGCAAGGGTGGTTTCATGACCCGCGATCCTCGCGAAAAAGAAAGAAAGAAACCGGGTCGTAAAGGCGCTCGCAGAAGCTTCCAGTTCACCAAGCGTTAATGCGTTTGTTGTTTTTGAGCTTCTTTCTTCTCGCGTTTGTTTTTATCCTGACCGGCTGCCAAGGTTTTATGGAAGATTACAATTGCAACCCAGTGGGCGGGATGCCGTTAAATTCGAACCAATGATCACGGTCCCAATACCGATCAATCGAAACGCAGTGGAAATTGGGACAGTCCTTGTTAGTCCTTTAAGGAAATAAACAAAGACAAGGACAGCAAGAGATCAGGAGCCATGAAAAAAAGCCAGGCATTGTTGCTGTCGGCCGTTCTCCTCTTAATTTTTTTTGTTGCGGGCCTCTGGTTCCAGTCGCATCGCCTTCTTCCTGCCGCAAAGCTTCATGAATTCTTGATCCAAAAAGTTCAAGCGATCACCGATAGCACATTCAAATATCAGAATGTCCGAGTGGGTTATTTCCCCCAGCCTAAGATCGTTTTTGAGCATGCGCAATTGACCTTCACCAATCAACCGCTCACGATCGACGCGGAAAAGATCCAATTTGATTTTACGATCCTTCCTCTTCTTTTCGGGCGCGTGGAACCCTCAGCTTTTTATGTGCAATCGGGAAAGACCGAATTTTCACTGCCTGGCCTGAGTTTTTTTAATCCGGTGCGTTTCGAGAATTTCTCTCTTCAGGTCGGTGCCGTTCGTCCCAAGATTCCCATTCCGTTCCATTTCACCACAGACGTGGCTGGGAAACCGAATGCGCTTGTGATGAAAGGAAATGTGGTGCTGGATTCCGTCGAGCAATGGAACTGGGAGAAGGCGAGCGGGTCTATCGTGGCAGAGCTTAAGGGGTTGTCGTTTGGTGATGCGGGCAAAGCACTCGCGCCAGATCCCAAAAGGGCCTTCTTTTTTAAAGGGGGACAGATCGACACCTCCGTAGAGATCAAGAAAAAAGCTCAAGAGGTTTTTCTTGAATTGACCGCGGTTGGAACCGGGAAAGGACTTGTCTATGAAGTGCCGCAGGGGAGTTCCTGGGTGGCGTCGCCGGCACTTGATGCGGAGTGGAATGTGTCAGCCGCGTGGAATAATGACACTGCGGAACTGAAACTCCACAAAGGGCTCGTGAAGCTTCCCTTCGGTGAGATCGAAACGAATGGGAGCATGAAGCTTAATACCGGGGAGATCAGCGGTATGCACGTGGCGGGTTCGAATATGGCGCTCGAAGATATTTTGAAGTATTGGCCGGGTCTTGAGAAGGCGCTTCCTTTTCACATCGGATTTTCTGGCCCTGGGAAGTGGGTTCTTTCTCTGGAAGGGACGCTGGACCATCTGTCACTTCATTTCGGCTGGGATCTCGCGCAGGTACTTCTTTCCTACGGCCAATATTTCACAAAACCCAAAGACATTCCGTTGGACTTGGACTTCGATCTCCTGCTTCAAAAAGGCGCCATGCTAGGGGGCGATTTTGCCGTGAAGTTCAAAGACCTGAGCATGAAAGGGAGTCTGAAGGATCTGGATCTGAAGACCGGGGGAGGACAGCTCAATCTGATCACGAACAAATTCTCCATGACGGGCTGGGAACAATATATCCCCGCGCTCCAAGGGTACAAGTTGGATGGGAATGCTAAGCTGATGGCGAACTGGAAAGGGGATCTTCGCGAGTTGGAGAAGGCCGAACATATTTTTAATATTTCATTTGATAAAGCCTCTTGGACGATCCCGGAAGGTCTTGGGTTTCGGAATGCTTCTCTTTCTTTAGATTATGGCCCGCTGATGCTGGAGGGCCGGCAAATGCAATTTGAGATCGGAGGCTCGCCGGTCGTGGCCGATTTGAAGATCTCTGGATTTCCGGAAAAAACGAAAATCGTCGTGAAAGTCTCTGCGGGAGAATTAAAGCCTCTTGATGTTTGGCAGGCGGTCGCGGCTCTTTGGCAGCGCAAGAGCGAAGGCGTTGCGCCGAACGCCTATGACCAGGCGAAAGAATTCATTCAGACCCTCTGCCCGAAGGATCAGATCTTGAAAAATATCCTGGCCGATGTCTTTTACGAGGACGGTGCGTGGAATGTGCCGGCCCTTCACTTTGAGGGCTATGGAGGAAAAGCTGATCTCAAAGGGGCGATGAACTTCAGCGGCAAAGAACCGGAGTACGGCTTCGACGGGGAAGTCCATGGCGTGGATCTCGGGCTTTTTCTGAGCCGCCAGGATGCGACCCACAAGGTGCTCGAAGGAACGCTTAATCTTAAATGTTCGATGGCGGGAACCGGGTGGGGACCGGAAGCCTGGAGCAAGTCCCTAGCAGGGCAAGGCGAGTGGACGCTTACGGGCGGTAAGTTCCTCACCTTTGATCTCAAAGACGCTCTTGCAACGATCGAGCATTTTATGGATCTTCCAGAGATTCGATCCAGTCTGAGGGATTTTGACTCGATGAATTTCCAGTGGAAGATTTCGGACGGGAAAATGACGACTGACAACCTGCTTGTCAAAAGCAAAGATTATGTCATGGACGGCGAAGGGACTCTTGGATTTGATGGGCTTACGAATTTTCGGATGGATGTGTTCTTGTCTAGTGAGATCGCAGTGAAGTTGTTGCCGGATATGGTAGCCGCTTTTAAAAAGGACCCGCAAGCGCATATGGGCCCTGTCCCTATGCTGTTTTCTGGGTCCCTGCTTGCGCCTGAAGTGAAACCCGACCCGGCCCAGGCTCAAGAATTAACAGACAAGATCCGCAAGGGGAAGGCGAAAGATTTTATCTACGAACTCGTGACGGAGTAGCTAATAAATCAGTCTGCCCCGACTACCTTCAGTTAAAAGAAAGTTAAAGTCGGGACTGTCTCTTCATTTTCTGCCGAATTCCTTCCGCAATCGCCGTATCAAAGCCCGCGCAGCCAAAACTTCTGACTCACGTTTGATCTTATGCAACGCCGAGGCTTTTCGTCTTCCTCCGGCCGAAACCGTGGTTTTAACGCCTTTATCGGAGAAGGCGTGCGTGTATTCGGGGAGCTTTTGCCATTTTTTCAGCGTCATTTCCTGAAGCGTGCTTTTAGGATTCGGGTCGAGTCGAAAAAGAAGTTTTGGGTCAAAATATTTTTTGAAATGTTTCAGAATAAACGCTTCAACTTTGTTGTGTCCTTGATCAAAATAGATCGCCGCGAAAAGCGCCTCAAGCGCGTCCGTGAGCAGTTTGGCTTTCAGAAAGTCCTTGAAATTCTGGCGCATGTTTTTGCTGATCAAAAGGACATTCTGAAGTTTTATGGCTTGCGAGATGCGGCCCAGGATCTTTTGAGAGACAAGGATTGAGCGGAGTTTTGAGAGCATACCTTCATCGGCCCCGGGGAATTTTTCGAATAATTTTTGGCAAATAATTTCATTTAAAATGGAATCGCCGAGGAATTCCAGACGGTCAAAATCCTCGAGACCCTTCGTGATGCGGGAGTTCTCATTCCGGAAGGAGGGGTGTGTCAGCGCGGCACGGTAGGGTGTGAGGGATTTTACCGGGAATCCAAGGATTTTGCGCAGCGACGCCTTGCTATGAGGATCTTTTGAAGGTAGCGTTTTCGACATGTGCGTACCTTAAGAGTTTTTGGGGTTCCTGTCAACAGAGAAACAGCGTAAGTGGTTCTGGATAGAGGGGATAGAGCATGTCCTCGAAAAGATGCGCCACAGCCTTTATTTCCTTTTTATGATGGCGATTTGGACTGTCATGATTTCCAGGTTTTTTTGATGAATAAATGATAATCATGGCGTAACTTCTTAAATTGACAAAGGATAGAGCCATTTCTATAATACCGAATCTTTAAGGGGGACAGTCCCTTTTAAGACTTAGAGGGACTGTCCCCTTAATTCCCCTAAAGGAGAAATATACATTTCCATGTTGAATTGTGCGGTTCTTGGCGCCACGGGATATACCGGAGCCGAACTCACGAAGTTGCTCCTGGCCCATCCCCATGTCCGGGTCACCCTCTTGACCACTCGGCAGGAAAAACCAATTGCTCTTCGCGAAATCCTGCCTTCGGTTTCAAAAGATATCACTCTTGAGATCACGCCTTATTCCTTCGATGCCGTGAAAAAAAAGGCGGATGTGGTCTTTTTGTGCTTGCCCCATACTGAAGCGATGGCCGCGGCTGAACAGCTTCTCGCGGTCGGCAAAATCGTGATCGATCTTTCAGCGGATTTTCGACTGAAGGACAGAAAAATCTATGAGAAATGGTATGGAGTGAATCATGTCGCGTCCCAGTATCTTTCCAAGGCGGTTTATGGGCTTTGCGAGGCGTACCGGGAAAAGATTAAAAAGGCGGATCTGATCGCCAATCCCGGGTGTTATCCCACAGGGCCGTCCTTGGCACTAATCCCGCTTCTTAAGAAAAAGTTGATAGATCCCAAGACCATTATCATCAATGCGGCGTCTGGCGTTAGCGGCGCCGGGAAAAAACTGGCGTCGACGACTCATTTCTGTGAGGCAAGCGAAAATTATAGCGCCTATAAGGTGAATCGGCATCAGCATACGCCTGAAATTGAACAGACGCTTTCTGCGGCCGCCGGAAAGCCGGTGAAGATCACGTTCGTGCCGCACCTCTTGCCCGTGAATAGGGGCATTCTTGCAACGATTTATGCCCAAACGACGTCAAAGGCGACCGAAACCCTGATCCGGAAGACGCTCGAGGCCGCTTATGCGAAAGCTCCGTTCGTCAGGGTCAAATCGGCCGGGCAGTTCCCGTCCCTCAAGGATGTGCAGCATACGAATTTTTGTGATATCGGCGTCAGCGTTCAGGAAGAAACAGGGCGAGTGGTGATCATTACGGCGATCGATAATCTTGTCAAAGGCGCGGCCGGCCAGGCTGTGCAGAACATGAACCTCCGGTTCGGTTTTCCGGAAGAAGCGGGGCTCCTTTAATATGAAAAAGCCTTTTTGGAAAAAAGAAAAGAACGGTTCCGTAACGACTCCGAAAGGTTTCGTGGCAGGCGGCATCCACGCGGGAATCAAAAAGAAAAAGAAAAAATACGACGTTTCTCTGACTTATTCCAAAACGCCGTGTGTTGCCGCTGGGACTTTTACCACGAACCGCGCGAAAGCGTGGCCGGTGCTCTATTCGATGAAGGCCATCCATGCCTCGAAACATCACGCGATTCTTGGGACAAGTGGGAATGCAAATTGTCTGAATGGTCCGATTGGGAAGAAGGCGGTCGATGAGATCACGTGGGAAGCCGCAAAATGCCTGGATGTGCTTCCTCAGGAAGTATTGCTCGCGCAGACCGGGATTATTGGTGTTCCTTTTCCGATCACTTGTGTGAAGCGCGCGATCCCGAAACTCGTAAAACGCCTTTCCGAGAATGGCGGTCACGGCGCGGCGAAGGGGATTCTGACGACCGACCTTTCCAGTAAAGAGATTGCACTCTCGGTGGAATTGAGCGGCAAAAAGGTTACGATCGCGGCTTGCGCGAAAGGCGCCGGGATGGTGCATCCCAATATGGCGACAATGCTTTGTTTTATTACGACCGATTGTGCGATCACAAAATCCCTGCTGCGGCGGGCCGTGCGCCACGCGGCGGACGATACATTCAACCAAATGGCGATCGACAATGATATGAGCACCAACGATATGGTGCTTTGCCTCGCGAACGGAGAAGCGGGAAATCCCCCGATCCAGAAAATCGGCAAGGATTACTGGATGTTCCGGGAAACATTGGAAGAAGTGATGCGCTATATTGCGCACGAGATGGTGACAGACGGTGAAGGCGTAACGCATGTCTGCCGGCTTCGGGTCTCCGGCGCAAAAAAACCGACGGATGCCGAACGTGCCGCTCGGCAAATCGCCAACTCCATGCTTTTTAAGACCATGCTTGCGGGATCAAACCCGAACTGGGGTCGCATCGCGGCCGCGGTCGGTGCGAGTGGCGTGGATTTTAACCCCAACAATCTGAGCATTTGGTTTGGTGATGCGCAGGTGGTGAGCCAGGGAAGATTGCGGGTGCTGAATCTTCCGAAAGCCCGGCGTATCCTGCAGAAAAAAGAATACACGATCGATGTTGTGATCGGAAAAGGAAGGGGACGGGCTGAATTCATCACTTGCGATCTCACGACCAAGTACGTGTTGATCAACGCCGCGTACTCGTAGCCCATGAAAGAATATATAGAAAAAGCGCAAGCCCTGATCGAGGCGCTTCCTTACATTCAGAAGTTCCGCGGCAAAGAGGTTCTGATCAAGTACGGCGGTGCGGCCTTGACCTATCAAGAAGTCCGCGACATGGTGCTTCAGGATCTTGTTTTCATGAGCTATGTGGGGATCCGGCCGATCTTGATCCACGGGGGTGGAAAGTTCATCACCGATGCCATGAAGAAAAAAGGTGTGCAAAGCCAGTTTGTGAACGGACTGCGCGTGACGGACAAAGCGACGATCGAAGTCGTTAATGAAACCCTGGCGGAATTGAATCGGAGCATTGTCCATGACATCCTCCGCCTCGGAGGATCCGCGGTCGGACTTTCCGGATATGACGCCGAGATCCTGAATGTCGTGAAGCATACTGAAAATGGCGACGTGGGTTTTGTCGGAGATGTTTCTTCAGTCAACACGGTACTTCTCAAGGAGCTCACGGAATTCGGAAGGATCCCGGTGATCTTTCCGGTGGGGAAAGGACCGGACGGCGAAATGTATAACGTGAACGCAGATGAGGCGGCGGCCAATATTGCAGCGGCCATGCACGTGCCGAAGTTCATGGTGCTAACGAACGTCAAAGGCATTCTCCGCAACCCGGCCCACGAAGAGACGCTCATTCCTTCACTTCGCGTGAGTGAAACGCAACAACTGATCGATCAGAAGATCATTACCGGGGGCATGATCCCCAAGGTCAAGGCCTGTATCGACGCGCTTCAGGGTGGCGTTCAGAAGGCCCACATCATTGACGGTCGTATCACCCATGCCCTTTTGCTCGAAATTTTTACGGACCAAGGGATCGGGACGGAAATTACGCTTTAAAAAACGGAAAACGTTCACCGGGGAACGGGTAACGCTTACAAAATCCAATGAAAACAGCTGACGTTCAAAAACTATACGAGCAATACGTGATGCCGACGTATACCCGTCTGCCAGTGTGCCTGGTCAAGGGGAAGGGCTCGCGCGTTTGGGATCTTCAAGGCAAGGAGTATCTTGATTTTTTCCCCGGGTGGGCAGTTTCCGGGATTGGACATTGCCATCCCGTCGTGGTGAACGCGATTAAAGAGCAGTCGCGGAAAATGCTCCATAGCGCGAACAATTTTCTCAATGTGAAACAGGCCGAACTCGCGAAAACTATTTCCGACGCTTCGTTTTCGGCGAGGATCTTTTTTTGCAACAGTGGCGCGGAGGCCAACGAAGGCGCCATCAAGTTCGCCAAGAAGTATGGGAGCGAGACCGGGCGCTACGAGATCATCACCATGAAAAATTCTTTTCATGGGAGGACGCTCGCGGCCATGACCGCGACGGGACAGGAAAAATTTCATAAAGGTTTCGAGCCGCTGATGGCAAAATTTCATCACGCGGATTTCAACGACCTTGAGTCGGTTAAAAACCTTGTGACCGATAAAACCATCGCGATCATGCTGGAGCCGATCCAGGGCGAGGGCGGGGTCTCCGTGGCGAGCCGGGATTTTCTTCAAGGTCTCCGGAAGCTCTGTGACGAAAAAGACATGCTTCTGATCCTGGATGAAGTGCAAACCGGGATGGGGCGCACCGGGAAGATGTTTGCATACCAACATTACGATCTCGAGCCGGATATCATGACGCTTGCCAAGGCCTTGGGTGGCGGAGTCCCGATCGGAGCTTTTGTCGTGAGTCGAAAGATCAAGCGTGAAGTGCTTACCGCCGGAATGCATGGATCGACCTTTGGCGGAAATCCGCTTGTGTGTGCGGCCAGTCTTGCGGTCTTTAAAGCGATCAAAAAAGAAAAATTGCTGACGAACACGATCCGGATGGGAGAACTTCTAGAACGGGAACTCGAGAAGCTGAAGGCCAAATATCCGGTGATCGAAAGCATGCGGGGGATCGGGCTGATGCGGGGCCTGAAGCTCAAGGAACCGTCTGCGCCGTATGCGGATGAAGCGCGCGCACAAGGGTTTCTCATCAATGCAACACAAGGTGATATTCTAAGGATCATGCCGCCGATGACGGTTTCAGTCAAAGAGATCAAGCTCGGCATGAAGATCCTGGATAATGTTTTTCATAAGGTTCAGCCAAAAAAAAGCGAAGGTTGCGCATGTTCAAATCATTGATCTCGATCAACGATCTTAGCTCCGAAGAGATACGGAAGATTATGGAGCTCGCGGCCAAGGTCAAGGCCCGTCCCCAGGAAGTGCGTGACGCCCTCGAAGGTCATATTTTCGGTTTTATTTTTGAGAAACCCTCGACGCGAACCTGGGTTTCTTTTCAGGCCGGCATCTATTCCATGGGCGGCGGTGCGATCTATCTCGGGCCCGAAGACATCAAGTTGGGCGTTCGAGAAGAGGTGCGGGATGTGGCGCGTGTGCTGTCGCGATACCTTTCAGGGGTGGTCATGCGGACTTTTTCGCATTGGACCATCACGGAGTTCCAGGATTATTTTGAGAAGCCTGTGATCAACGGCCTAAGCGATCTCGAACATCCGTGCCAGGCGCTAGCCGATTACATGACGCTTTATGAAAAGATCCCGGCGGAGCGTGATCCGGTGCTCGCGTTTGTGGGGGATGGGAATAATGTGCTGCATTCCTTGATGCTGGTGGCGGCCAAGCTCGGAGCCAAGATCCGGTATGCGACACCCAAGAAATATCAGCCCAAGCCAAAACTTCTCGCGCTCGCCAGGCAAATTGCGAAGAAAACAGGCGCTGTGATCGAGGGTTTTTTGGATCCCGCGGACGCCGTCAAGGATGCGGACGCCGTCTATACGGATGTGTGGGTGAGTATGGGCGAAGAAGCCATGCGGCAGAAAAAGCTCAAAGATTTCAAAGGCATGCAGGTCAATAAGGAGCTTTTGAAGCATGCGAAAAAAGACGCACTTGTGATGCATTGCCTGCCGGCACACCGGGGTGAAGAGATCACCAACGATGTGATGGAGAGCAGGAACTGCGTCGTGTTTGATGAGGCCGAGAACCGGCTCCATATTCAGAAGGCTATTTTACTTTATCTTTTCAACCAAGGAGCGATCCAATGAAGAAAGTTGTGTTGGCTTATTCCGGAGGGCTTGATACCTCTTGCGCGGTGAAATGGCTTGGGGAAAACCACGGGCTGGATGTGATCTGTTTTTGTGCTTTTATTGGCGAGGTGAAAGAAAAGGCGCCGCTCATCAAACGAGCCGAGGCCGCGGGCGCGATCAAAACTTTTATCGTAGATCTCAAAGAAGAATTTGCGAAAGATTACATTATGCCGGCGCTTTGGGCACACGCGCGTTACGAAGGCAAGTATCCGCTTGCCACGGCGCTCGGTCGCCCGCTGATTGCGAAGCATCTTGTGGCTGTCGCTCAAAAAGAAGGTGCGGAATTTGTGGCGCATGGCTGCACAGGCAAAGGAAATGATCAAGTGAGGCTTGAGGTGGGCGTGAAGACGCTCGATCCGGATCTCAAGATCATTGCGCCGCTTCGTGACTGGGAATTCAAGACCCGCGAAGAAGAGATCGAATATGCTAAAGAGCGCGAGATCCCAATCGATGTGACCAAAAAGAGCCCTTATTCCATTGATAAGAACATCTGGGGGATTGCGATCGAAGCGGGGATGCTCGAGGATCCTATGGTCGAGCCGCCGGAGGACGCCTATGTGATGACTTGTGCGCCGGGTAAAGCGCCGAAGAAGCCGCGGTATATCGAGATCTCTTTTGAAAAAGGTGTTCCGGTAAAATTGAACGGACAGCGGATGCCGCTGGTCGATTTGATCGAACATTTGAACACCATCGCAGGGCAGTACGGCGTCGGGCGGTTTGACATGATCGAAAACCGGCTCGTGGGGATCAAAAGCCGAGAAGTTTATGAAGCGCCAGCCGCGGATGTCCTTCTCAAGGCACACGAAGAACTCGAAGGGTTCGTGATGGATCGGGAATTCCTCCACTATAAGCGGCTGCTTACCGAAAAATATGCGGAGCTTGTCTATTTCGGGCTTTGGTTCACGCCTCTCAAGAAATCGCTCGATGCTTTCTTTGCGTCCAATCAAGATCGTGTGACGGGAAAAGTGAGGATCAAGCTCGATCATGGCCATGCGGTGTGCGTGGGCCGTGAATCGAAATATGCTCTCTATAAAGAAAAGCTCGCGACGTATTCGAAGGGCGATATTTTTGACCGGAAGGCCGCGGTTGGTTTTATGAAGATCTGGGGACTTCCGTACGAGGGAATGTATAAAAACTAGCGCAGCGTACAACGCGCAAAGCGCAACGTAAAAGCTTTTAACGTTGTGCGTTGACCGTTGCGCGGAAATATGGTGATCATTATGGCAAAAAAACTATGGGGCGGAAGATTCAAAAAGGATATGCATCCGGCACTTAAGTGTTTCAGCTATTCGCTTGAGACCGATAAAGAACTTTTTGATGCCGAGATCCGTGTGAATGTAGCCTACGCGAAAATGCTCGCCCGGGTGGGTTTGATCACGACCGCGGAATCTAAGGCGATCCTGCGGGGTCTCAAGTCCGTTGCCCAGGCTTTGAAAGGCCAGGACCTTGCGGCCTATGCCGACCGGTATGAGGATGTCCACACGCTTATCCAGATGGAGCTCGAAAAAAAAGCGGGCGCGGTGGCCAAGAAGATCCACACCGGCCGAAGTCGGAACGATCTGGTCATCACCTCGACCCGCATTTATCTTCGGGAGAAGATCGCGGAGATCTGGGTCGCGACCAAAAAACTTCAGAAAGCGTTGGTGAATGCGGCCGAGAAGGTGGAAGGTCTTATCATCCCCGGGATGACACATCTGCGGAAAGCCCAACCGGTTCTTCTGGCGCATCACCTTTTAGCTTACGTCGAAATGCTCGAGGAAGACAATGCGCGACTTGCGGATTCCATGAAGCGAGTCAACATCCTGCCGCTGGGTTCTGCGGCACTCGCGGGCTCGGCGCTTGCGCTCGACCAGAAATTCCTTGCGAAGGAATTGGGTTTCTCCGGGATCGCGCGAAACAGTATGGCCGCGGTGAGCGATCGGGGATCCCTCGCGGAATTCTTGAGCGTACTCTCCATTTTATGGGCGCATCTTTCGCGACTTTCAGAAGATTTCATTCTCTGGAATTCTGAGGCGTTCGGTTATGTGGAGCTTGATGACGCGTTCGCGACCGGTTCCAGTCTTATGCCGCAGAAGAAAAATCCGGATGTTTTTGAACTGGTGCGTGGCAGGGCCGGCGTGATCTTCGGATATCTTCAGGCCATTCTGACCGTGCAAAAAGGATTGCCGCTTTCCTATAACCGCGATCTTCAGGAAGACAAACCCGGCGTGTTTGATGCTGTGAAAAAAACCGCGACCGCCCTGGAGCTTTTGGCTCTTGCCGTGGGTTCTGCGAGTTGGCACAAGAAGGCCATCTTAAAATCTCTCGATGATGACAGCCTTTTTGCGACCGATATCCTGGAATATCTTGTCCGGAAAAAAGTCCCTTTCAGTGAGGCGCACCAGCTTGTGGGGCTGACCGTCCGGCATGCGATCGAATCTGAGAAGCGGCTCCGGGAATGGTCCGTCCAGGAATGGCAGAAGTTCTCGAGCAAGTTTGGCGCGGACATCCATGATCTTTTTGACGCGAAGGAGTCCGTGAGAGGTAAAAAAACGATCGGGAGTACGCATCCCGCGCGTGTAAAGCAAACGATCGTGGAGTGGAAAAAAACACTATGAGGTGCTGAGATGCCCCGTACCGATTTTCACGAAGAGAAGATGCACGATTTTTATTACAAGAAGAATGAGCTTTATTGTGACAAGGTCCGTGTCAGCAAGATCCTGAAGAAAACCGGCACGCCCGCCTATATCTATAGCTACAAAACCTTCACGGAACATCTCGCTAAGCTCCAAAAGGCATTCCGTTCCGCGAAGCCGCTCATTTGCTACTCCGTGAAAGCTAATTCAAATCTGGCGATTCTTCGCGCGCTTGTCAAAAAAGGTGCGGGTCTCGACATTGTTTCCGGGGGTGAGCTTTTTCGCGCCAAGAAGGTAAGATGTCTCGGAAAAAAGATTGTTTACGCCGGAGTGGGAAAGACGGCTGAGGAGATCCGCGCTGCGATCAAGGCTCGTATTCTTCTTTTTAACGTGGAATCCATTCCCGAACTTGAGCAGATCAACGCGATCGCCAAGAAGATGCGAAAAAAAGTGAATGTCTCGCTCAGAATCAATCCCAATGTGGATCCTCACACGCACGATTACATCACAACGGGCAAGGCCGAGACCAAGTTTGGGATCGATTTTGAGAAAGCCCGCGAGATCTTTAAGGACGCGAAGCGCTTCACGAACGCCATCGTCTGTGGTGTTCATGTGCATATCGGCTCCCAGATCGAGACCGGCGACCCTTTTGTCGAGGCGTTCCAGAAAATCGTGGGATTTATCGATGAACTCGAAGAGACTGGCACCAAAATCAAATTCCTGAACCTGGGTGGCGGGCTTGGCGCGATCTATAGCGACGAGAATCCCCAGACCGCGGAGGAATTCGCTCGGAAGATTCTTCCGATCTTTAAGAAAAGAAAATTTCAGCTTATTTTTGAGCCCGGACGTTTTATTGCGGCTAATAGCGGCATTCTTGCGACCCGGGTGATCTATGTAAAAGAGACCGATGTGAAGAAATTCGCGATCGTGGATGCCGGGATGAACGATTTCATTCGGCCCGCCTTTTACAATGCGTTCCACCATATTTGGCCGGTTGTGAAAAATGAAAAAACACACGGTTGGATCTATGATGTGGTGGGTCCGATCTGTGAGAGCGGGGATTTTTTCGCGAAGGACCGCGAGCTTCTTGAAATGCGGGTCGGCGATCACCTCGCTATCATGACGACGGGGGCTTATGGTTTCACCATGGCTTCCAACTACAATTCCCGTCCCCGCGCCTGCGAGGTCATGGTCAAAGGCGGCTCTTTCAAAGTCGTTCGCAAACGCGAAACCTACCAGGATCTCATCCGCGGTGAACGCGGTTAAATCGCAACCCAGAACTTTCTACAAAATCCCATAGAATTTATTGAAGCTCCCGGAGTTTTGTTGTAGTATTCCGCCCTCGTTTCATTTTCATAGAACAAAGAAGGAATTGGAGAATCATGAGCGAATTTAAATACCCGAAAGTCAAAGCCGTTATCCCTAAAACAAAAGTGAAGTTCGGCGGCAGGCTTCTTATTATTGGTTGCGGTGGCGTGTCCCAATGTACCGTGCCGCTTGTTCTTCGCCATTTCGACATGCCGGCCACTAAGATCACGATCATGGATTTTGTGGACAATCGTTATCGCGTGAAGGATGCCCTCAAGCGCGGGGTGAAGTATGTCTTCGACCGTGTGACTGAGGCCAATTATCGGAAGCTTCTTGCCAAGTACGTCGGTCCAGGCGACATGATCATCGATCTTGCCTGGAATATTCATTGTTGGGAGATCCTCGACTGGTGTCGCAAGCGTGAGGTGCTTTATGTGAATACTTCTATCGAGGAATGGGATCCCTACGGAGACGAGAAGCGCACTGATCCGACTAAGTACACGCTTTATGCCCGTCACATGCTGCTCCGAAAAAAAATGGCGAAGCATTGGAAAGGGGCTAAGGGAACAACCGCGATCGTTGATCATGGCGCAAACCCCGGCCTCGTGTCGCACTTTACGAAAAAGGCCTTGATCGATATCACGGAAAAGATCCTCAAAGAAAAACCCAAGGACCCTCGACGCAGAGCGCTTGAAGCGGCTCTTCTCGTGCGGGATTTTCCGAAGCTTGCGCAGCTTACCGGTGTGAAAGTTATTCATATTAGCGAACGCGACACGCAGATCACCGATGATCCCAAGAAGATGAACGAATTTGTGAACACGTGGTCGATCGAAGGTTTCTATGAAGAGGGCGTTGCGCCGGCGGAACTCGGATGGGGGACGCACGAACGGCGTCTGCCACCGGGTGCGCACTGCCACAAAGAAGGACCGAAAAATCAGATTTGCATGAGTTCTCTCGGAATGAACACCTGGGTGCGTTCCTGGGTGCCGTGTGGTGAGATCAACGGGATGGTGATCCGTCATGGCGAGGCCTTTAGCATTTCGGATCGTCTCACGGTATGGAAGAACGGCAAAGCGGTCTATCGCCCGACGGTCCACTACGCGTATTGCCCTTCGGATTCAGCGATCAATTCTTTGCATGAGCTCAAGATGCGCCAATACCGGATGCAGGAAAAGCAGCGCATTCTTGCCGACGATATCACGGAAGGTCGCGATGAGCTGGGCGTGCTTCTCATGGGCCATGATTTCAAATCCTGGTGGTGCGGCAGTCTTCTTGATATCCACACGACGCGTAAACTCGTCCCGCATCAGGAAGCGACGACGCTTCAGGTGGCGGTCTCAGTCGTTGGAGCGGCGCTTTGGATGATCCAGAATCCGCGGGAAGGATTTTTGCTTCCGGACGATATCGATCACGAGTTCATTCTGGATTTCGCGGTGCCTTATATCGTTCCGTTCGTGTCCATTCCGTCGGATTGGACGCCTCTGAAGAATCTGAACGGGAAATACCTGAAATTCGGGAGCCTTCCTCCCAAGGAAAAAGACATGTGGCAGTTCACGACGTTCCTCATGGAGCGCTAGCGCCTACTTGATGAAAGAACCCGCCTCAAACGGCAGCGGTCCGGCCCCTTTACTCAAGATCAAACCGGTCGAGATCTCGGGGGTCGAGAATCTCATCCGCACGATGCTCAAGAAGCATAAAACCCCTTTTATGCTGATCCGCAAAAGCGTGCTTGAAAAACAATTCGCGCGTTTTCAAAAAGCTTTGCCCAATGTAACGCCTTACTACGCCATCAAAGCCAACCCACACCCCAAGATCGTGAAGACCTTCGCAGAGCTCGGCGCGAGTTTCGATGTGGCGAGTGCCGCGGAAATGAAGTCGGTCTTGAAATATGGTGTATCCCCGAGCCGCATCATTTTCGCCAATACCATCAAATCCAAGGAAGACCTCATTACGGCACGGCGCCGGCGTGTGCGTCTTATGACGTTCGATAATGAAGCCGAACTCTACAAGATCGCGGAGAATTTCCCCAAAGCTCATGTGATTGTCAGGATCAAGGTCGCGAACCGGGGAAGCGTGGTGCAACTCTCGCTCAAGTTCGGTGCAGAGCCGGATCAAGCTTTTTATCTTTTAAGAAAGGCGAAGAGCCTCGGGCTTGTCCCCAAAGGCGTGAGTTTCCATGTCGGTTCCCAATCGACGAATGTGGAAAATTACCTGCAGGCGCTGGAGCTCACAGCGAATATTTTCCGGGAAGCTAAAGAGAACGATATGCCGCTTAAGATCGTGGATATCGGCGGCGGGTTCCCGATTCAGCACTTTGAAAATGAGATCGGCATCAATTTTGAGCGTATGGCTGCCGAGATCCGCAAGCAGATGAAGGCTCTTTTTTCAAAGCAAGTCGAGTTCATTGCGGAGCCCGGGCGCTTTTTCGCCGGTCCCTCGGGAATTCTCGTGACGCAGGTGATCGGCCGCGCATTTCGTGACAACCAGAATTTCTATTACTTGAATGATGGTGTTTATCAAGATTTCTCCGGGATGGTCTTTGATCACTGCAAGTACGAGTTCAAAACCCTGCGCCGCGGGACCAAATATAAGAGTACGCTTGCCGGACCCACCTGCGATTCTTTTGACATTCTTTCCAATAACGAAGAATTGCCCGAGCTTTATGCCGGCGATGTGGTTTACGCCAAAAATATCGGCGCCTATTCCTCAGCCAGCGCTGTCTCCAACTTCAACGGATTTGAGCCCGCCCGTATCATCCTCGTTTAAAAGACACCAAGTCACCAAGCGTAGGACGGGTGTTTTTTGTCATGGTGTCCTTTAGATAATCATAGCCCGTATAGAGAGGTTTTGATAGAATACCGCCGCTTAAGCTCAGGCGCTTCAAGCACTTATATGAAAAACTCTATTCCTTTCTACAAAATGGTCGCTTCGGGGAATGATTTCGTGGTGGTGGATAACCGCCGCGGGGTCGTGAAGGATGGGGTTGCCTTCACTCGGGAGATTTGCCGTCTGCATCAGGGGGTCGGAGCAGATGGAGTTCTTCTTTTTGAGAACTCCAAGAAGGCAAATTTTAAGATGCGGATCATCAATTTGGACGGGTCTGAGGCCGCCGCGTGCGGGAACGGATTCCGTTGCATTGCGCTCTATGCTTATGAAATTTTAAAATATTCTTCGCGCATGAATTTTGAATCCGGGTCTGGGCTGATCGAAGCCGAAGTCGGGCAGAAGAACCAGATCAAGGTTCAGCTGATCAAGCCGCGCATTTTTGAGATGGATGGTGTTTTGGAGCTGCGTAAGCACAAGCTGCGCTACTCATTTCTTGATACCGGCGTGCCGCATACAGTGATCTTCATGGAAGGTCTCGAGAAGGTCGATGTTTTCGAGATCGGTAAAGCGGTCCGTAATCATACGCATTTCCAGCCGTTTGGGACTAATGTGAATTTCGTGGAAGTGAAAAACAAGAAAGAGATCGCGGTGCGGACCTATGAGCGGGGCGTGGAGAACGAAACGCTCGCGTGCGGCACAGGTTCCGTGGCGTCGGCTGTGGTAAGTGTCCTTAAAGGGCATGTCGGAGCGCCCGTAAGCGTGCTGACAAAAAGCGGTGAAAAGCTTCGGATCGATATGCAAAAGAAGGGCGATGAGATCACAAAAGTCTTTTTGGAAGGCACAGCCCAATTCGTTTACAAAGGGGAATATTTTTTATGAAAAAAAAGAGATCTGTTTTCGAGGGTTCCATGGTCGCGCTCGTTACGCCGTTCAAGAATGGGAAGGTGGATGAGAAAGCGCTCACAGGGTTGCTGGATTTTCATCTCAAGGAAGGAACGGATGTGATCGTTCCTTGCGGCACCACAGGCGAATCCGCGACGATGTCGCACCAGGAGCATCGTGACACCATGACGTTTGTGGTGGAATATGTCAACCACCGGATCCCGGTGATTTGTGGTTGCGGCTCGAATAATACAACGGAGGCGCTCGGGCTTGTGCAGCACGCCAAAAAGATCAAGGCGGATGGTGTTCTGGTCGTGACGCCTTATTACAATAAACCGACGCAGGAAGGCCTTTTCCGCCACTATCAATATCTTGCCAGTCGTGTGGACATTCCGATCGTGCTTTACAACGTGCCGGGCCGTACGGGTGTTTCCATTGCTCCCGAAACGGTGGCGCGTCTTTCCAAAATCGATACGATTGTGGCGATCAAGGAAGCGAGCGGAAGTATGGACCAGGCCGACCAGATCATGCAGCTTTGCGACCTGCCGCTTCTCTCGGGAGAGGATTCTTTAAATTTCCCCTTGATTGCGATCGGTGCTCGTGGCGTGATCTCGGTCGTTGCGAATATTGCACCGCGGCTCGTGAAGAACATGGTAGCAGCGGCTTTGAACGGGAATATGGAAGAAGCGCGTTCGATCCATAAGAAGCTTTACCCGATCTCCAAAACCGTTTTTATCGAAACGAATCCGATCCCCGTCAAAACGGCGCTCGGAATGATGGGCAGGATCAAGCCGGAACTCCGGATGCCGCTTTGCGAGATGCGGCCGGAGAACGAGAAGAAGCTCGCAGAAGTTCTTAAAAAACTGGGGGTCGTCAAATGATCAAACTCGTAATGGCGGGTGCCTCGGGACGGATGGGGAAGACCATTCTTCAGCTGGCGAGCCAGGACAAGGCCTTTAAGATCGTGGGCGGACTTGAGCAACGCGGGCACGAAGCTTTAGGTCAGGACCTGGGGCCGATCATCGGCCGGGACCTGATGGGTGTGAAAGTGACGCAGAATGCGACAGCTGCGCTTAAGAACGCGGATGTCCTGATCGATTTCAGCCATTTTTCTGCGCTTCCAGAGAATCTCAAAGCTGCCGTTAATACACATACAGCATATGTGATTGGGACCACAGGGATTCCGCAGGCGATGCTCAAGCAGATCCAGCTTGCCTCTCGGAAGATCCCAATCGTTCAATCTCCCAATATGAGTGTGGGAGTGAACCTGCTTTTTAAGCTGGCGGAGATTGCCGGCAAGGTGTTGGATGAGAGCTATGACCTAGAGATCATGGAAGTCCACCACCGGATGAAGAAAGACGCGCCGAGCGGTACTGCCATGAAGCTTCTGGAGATCCTTCTTGAAGCCCGCGGTCGGGACATGCAAAAGGACGTACTCTATGGACGTGAGGGAGAAACAGGTGCCCGAGAAAAAGGAAAGATCGGGGTCTTTGCGCTCCGGGGTGGGGACGTCGTCGGGGACCATACCGTATCGTTTTTCGGAGATGGGGAGCGGGTCGAATTGGTCCATAAGGCCTCCTCGAGGGAAGCTTTTGCCCGGGGGGCTCTTTTGGCGGCAAAATTCCTTGCGAAAAAGAAGCAGGGTCTTTATCATATGCAACATGTGTTGGGCATGGCGTAGCCCGGTCCTT
>Ga0114951_10001213_pt1 | contig 32794 bp, 11 predicted proteins | sample AM7aDNAmetaG_FD_88677 | JGI IMG/M metagenome (GOLD analysis project Ga0114951, IMG submission 88677) | Freshwater microbial communities from Finland to study Microbial Dark Matter (Phase II) - AM7a DNA metaG | ecosystem: Environmental > Aquatic > Freshwater > Lake | place: Finland: Lake Alinen... | reverse complement strand
TGTCGGGATGCATCCGGTTTGGGTAACACCCTTTTTGAGGCAACGACCAGATTCCTCATCCAGTTCCCCCCCCGCTTCGGTAACAATCTTTTTGAGGCAAAGCGCGCACTTGCTCTTGCGGTTGGTAATGGCTGGCGTTGATCTGCGGACTGTGCAAGAATTGGCGGGTCACAAAATAATAGGCATGACGATGCGCTACGCACACTTGGGACCAGAACAGAAGCGCCGGGCGATGGGGCTTTTGGATGGAGTGTTGGAGGCAAAAGTCCCCACGCTATCCCCCACGGTGGTCGTTTTGCCGGTCATGCAGGTTGCCGCAGGTGGTGCGTCGTAAACCGGTTGCCCGGGTGGCGGAATGGCATACGCAGTGGACTTAAAATCCACGGGCCTGTAAAGGCTGTGCGAGTTCGAGTCTCGCCCCGGGCACCAGCGACCGCCGGGAATGTTTGTAGGGGACCGCAGGATTGTAACTTTTCCTCTCCACCGCGTCAGGTATTCATGGCATGATGTGTCCGGGCTGCGATGGCTGCTGATTCATTAACTCCGCCGCCGATTTCGCGCCAGCACGAGGCGGTGGGTGCCGATTTCCTCACGACACGATGGACGCGGGTTGGGATGGCGAAGGAGGATTCGGAGGAAGGGCGCCAGGCGCTGGCCGATCTTTGCGAGGCCTATTACGAACCCGTGGCCGCGTTTCTTCGATACGAGTTTCACGACGCGGACGCCGCGCGGGAAATGGCGCACGAGTTCTTTGCGCACGTCCTGGCCGGCAACGCCATCGCCAGTGCCGAGCGGGAACGCGGACACTTTCGGTCGTATCTGCTGGGCGCCGTGAAACACTTTCTGTCCCATCGTCGCGAGGCCGCGCGACGGCTCAAACGCGGCGGTGGAGCGGAATGTGTGTCGCTGGACGATGACGACGCAGTCGAGGCGCGAACGGTGGCAGACCCGAAGGCGTTGACTCCCGACGCGGCCTTTGACCGGCAATGGGCACTAACCGTGCTGGCTCGCGCTTTGGAGGCGTTGCAGCGGGAGTGCGCATCGGAAGGGCGCGGGGCTTTCTTCGAGCAGATCAAGCCGTGGCTTACCGGCGATGCGGCACATGGCGATCAGACGGCGATGGCGGCTGGCTGCGGACTGAACCCTGTCGCGCTGAAGGTCGCGGTGCATCGCATGAAGAAACGGTTCCGCCAGTTGGTGAGGTCGGAGGTTGCCGGCACGCTGCGAGATCCCGGTCAGGTCGAGACCGAGATGGGCGTCTTGTTTGCCGCCTTGGGAAGCTAAAAAAACTTTGTAACCAACCCCTGTTTCCACGTCAGGACAGTGACATGAGCGAACCCTCTTCAGCGACAAATGCGTGCCCGAAGTGCGGCGCAGTTTTGCCGGTGGCGTCCACGGCGGGTCTTTGCCCCCGCTGTCTGATGGCGGAGGCGATGGCGCCGACGAAGCCGGATGCGGAACCTGTCGCGTCCCGCAAGGCCCTGTCCCCACTGGAGCTGGCGCCGCACTTCCCGCAACTGGAAATTCTCGAATACCTTGGCCGTGGCGGCATGGGCGTGGTCTATAAGGCGCGACAGAAGAACCTCGACCGCCTCGTCGCACTCAAACTGCTCGCCCCCGAACGCGTAGGCGATCCGCAATTTGCCGAGCGGTTCGCTCACGAAGCGCGGGCGCTCGCGATGCTGAATCATGCGAACATCGTCACGGTTTATGACTTCGGCCAGGCCGGCGGCTTCTACTACCTGCTGATGGAGTTCGTGGACGGCGTGAACCTGCGCCAGGCGATGAAGGCGGAGCGGTTCACGCCGGAACAGGCGCTGGCCATTGTCCCTCCCGTGTGCGAGGCGCTGCAATACGCCCATGAGCACGGTATCGTGCATCGCGACGTCAAGCCGGAGAACCTGCTGTTGGACAAGGACGGTCGCGTCAAGATTGCCGACTTCGGCATCGCGAAAATGCTCGGCCGTAGCACGGACATTTCTGTTTGTGAAAGCAATGACGCGCGCGCAGGAGTGCCCACATCACGATCCGAGCCCGGCGGTACGCCAGCCTACATGGCCCCGGAACAGAAGGCGCATCGCGTTACCGATCATCGCGCGGACATCTACTCGCTCGGCGTGGTGCTCTACGAACTGCTCACCGGCGAACTGCCCGGCAAACCCATCGAACCACCATCGAGAAAAGTGCAAATTGATGTGCGGCTGGACGAAGTTGTGTTGCGCGCGCTGGAAAAGGAACCCGAACGCCGCTATCAGCAAATCAGTGAGGTCAAGACGCGGGTGGAAACCATCACGGCATCGCAACCGACCCAGAGCGCGGGCGGTGCGGCGGGCGCGGCAGCAACTCCTCCGCGCCAGCGGGCGCCGTTGGTGTTCGCAGCCTTCGCGGCTGTCGCCTTCGCGCTCGCGGGGCTGTTGTGGTGGTCGCCGTGGCGAACTGATAAGCAAAATGAGTCTTACCTTCCCCTGAACATCGAGAAGGACTACGCGTTCACAGACACGTCGAGGCCGTATGTGTTGAACGGCACTTACGCAGTAAAGGAAAATATCCGGCACGCCATAGAGATCAAAGTGGCGCCGGGAGTGGAAATTCGAGGCGGTGACATTTATCTGAACAAGGACGGGGAGTTTGCGATCGAAGGCACGCCGGAGAAACCGGCGGTACTACGAGGCGTTACGATCAGACAGAATCTTAACCCCCACGGTCTGAAGGCGAAATGGGCCGTCTTTGACCGATGCCAGTTTGAAAAGCGGGGTGCGTGGTTTAGCTATTATTCCTCCAAGTGGGTGGCGGATTCCTGTCTGTTCTACAAATCTGCGTTCCCGTCACTCAAAGGAACGGATTTCGGGATCCAGTTTACCCATTGTGCATTCGTGTCAATGCGATTTCCGGAAATCGCGCACAGGCGCTTGAAGGACAAGCCATTCGACCACATGAAATTACTTCGCAGCAAGTGGAATACCATTAGTTCCTGTCAGTTCGTTGACTGCGCGGTGCCACCTACTGTTATGTGGTGCGCAGAGGGTTCCAATTTCATGGGATGCACGTTCATATCCGGCGAGTCATTTGAATCGGAAGTGCCGACAGATACAGTTGCTTACGTAGCCGACACGCTCGGCACGCCACCCCACGAAACTTGGCGAGTTTTCCCCGCTTCTCATGCACCCCTGAATGTGTCTTATGCAAAGAAACCTTACGAAACCGTCACGTTTCACACAATCTCCGAGCCTTCTGGCAGTTCGCTTCCCGAACTCTCCGCCGATAAAAAGTTGTGTGGTTGGCTGTCGTCAAAAACCGTTGTCTCAAATCAAGGCAGCGGCAAGCAGACTTTTACGTTAGAGGCACTGGCTACTCTGCCTGAAAACGACGCCGCATGGTCGCGCGCCGTCAATCTCATGCCGCTGATTGATCCTGTGAAGGATGCCGTAAAGGGAGCGTGGACATTCCAAGGAGACAGTCTCGTTTCCGGGAGCGGCAAACACGAAAGGCTAATGATTCCTTACGAGCCGCCTGAAGAATACGACTTCCGCATCGTTTTTATCCGCACCTCCGGCAACGATTGCATTGCCCAATATGTGACTCACGTTGGACGCGCCGCCCTCTGGCAAATGGCTGGAGATCACAACAAAGTTTTTGGCTTCGAACACATCAACGGCCAGGATTCACAACATAATGCAACCACTGTCAAGCGACAGGACTTCCTTAAAAACGGCCAGATTTACACTTCCCTATTGCGAGTTCGGAAGAACGGCGTGAAGGCTTACCTGAATAACGAGCTGATTTCGATTTGGAACACAGACTTCAAGGATGGCACTCTTCATCCCCATTGGGACATTCCAGACCACAATTGCCTCGGCGTGGGGAGTTTCCTAAGCCGTGTCGTTTTTCAAGAGATCCAGCTGTTAGAAATCACCAGCAAAGGCAGGGTTGTGCCGCATTTGGGAATCGCGGAAGCCGGTCGCGAGACTGCTGAAACGCAATTGCAAAAGCGGCTCACATCGGGGCTTGACGACGCTGAGATGGCCGCGCCGGCATTTGCGCAAAAACCAACATCTACGATGCTCAAACTGCCCGCTTCACTCGGCAGCGGCATCGGCGCTGCCTTTTTGGAAATACCGCAACCGCAATTGTTCCTGGTCGGCTTCAAGGTCAGTTTCGGGGAGGAGAAGAACCAAAGGGTGGTGAAATCCTTGCAACCGATCTACCGCGCGGGCATGAAAAAGTTTCTAGGCGCCGTGCAGGGAGAGGTGCAGGAACCCACGCAGACGGTGGAGGCCAAGCCCGGCTACGCGGTTGGCGGACTCAATGGGATGGGGATTGTGTTTCTTAACGGCTTTGAGATCGAATTCATGAAGATCCAAGGCGCCGGCGGTGGTCTGGATACTCATGATGGATACAAGAGCGGCTGGCTTGGCGGCAAGAACAGCGTTGGCGATACCATCAAACTTGCCGGGATGGGCAAGCCGATTGTCGGAGTTTTTGGGCGCAGTGACACCGTCGTCCGCTCGCTCGGTTTGGTGGATGACGGTTCGATCTTCGAGCCAGGCAGCGCAGACGCTCACTTGACTAGCGCTGCGGCGTGGCCGGGATCAGTCCAATTGTTGCCGCTTATTGATCCAATCAAGGACGCGGTTCTGGGAAGGTGGAGGATGCGAGATGAGGCTCTGGTTTGTGCGGATGATGTGCAGGCAGCGCGGCTGCAAATTCCCTACGAGCCGCCGGAGGAATACGATTTTCGCATAGTCTTTACCCGCACCGAAGGAGAAGAGCCGGTTGGGCAATTGTTCTCGCAGGACGAAAGACCCGCTCTTTGGGTGATGGGGCATTGGTGCAACAGTTGTTTCGGCTTCGAAATGGTGAAGGGCAGGACGGCGAACAACAACCCCCTGACGGTGTGGACGCCTCACTCTCTGGCGAACAACCGGGTTTATTCTTCGGTCCTGCAAGTGCGGAAGAACGGCGTACGCGCCTTTCTTGATGGCCGATTGATGAACGAATGGAAAACCGACTTCAGCGACGCCAGCCGCCAGAGATTGTGGAAACTTCCGAACGAGCGAGCATTGGGTCTGGTCAGTGATCGCGCCGAAACGGTCTTTCATTCGATTGACGTGAACGAGGTCACCGGCAAGGGCCGTATCCTGCGGCACCCGGACATTGCGAAAGCCAGCCGCGAGCCCGATATACGAAAAGCGCAAAGAACCCTCACCGTGAACCTGGGCGGCGGTGTGACAATGGCGTTTGTCCTCATCCCCGGCGGCTCGTTCATGATGGGCGATGGAAACGAAAAGCACCGGGTCGTTCTCACCCAGCCGTTTTACATGGGGAAATACGAAGTAACACGGGAGCAATGGCTGGCCGTCTTGGGCGGCAATCCGCACCCCACCAAAGACCCGAGGAATCCGGTGGAGAATGTCCGATGGGACGATTGCCAGCCGTTTCTGGCCACGCTGAGCGAGAAAGTGCCCGGCATGAAGGCGCTGCTGCCGACCGAAGCGCAGTGGGAATACACGTGCCGCGCCGGCAGCACCACCAAGTACTCCTTCGGCGACGACGAAACCCGCCTTGGCATGTACGCCTGGTATGAATCCAACTCGGGAAACAGGCCCCACCCGGTCGGGTTGAAGGAGCCGAACGCGTGGGGCCTCTATGACATGCACGGCAATGTTTGGGAGTGGTGCAGGGATTGGTATGAGCCGCATCTGTCCAATGTCCCGGTAGACCCTCAAGGCCCGGTTTCCGGCACAGGCCATGTGTTGCGAGGCGGGGCGTTTATGCGCGATCCCGCCTTTCTCACGTCGAGTTGCCGCGGCAACGGCGGCGCGCCTCCCAATCGCATTGGCAACCGCGGTTTGCGGGTGGTGTTAATGAACGCTGATGACGCGGCAGTGCGCGTTGAGGACAAAGACACTCTAACAGATTGGCAAGCCCGTGCCGCGACGGTGAAGGTGGGCATGACGCGGGCGGAGGTGGAGAAGATCTTGCCGCGATGGATTCCTCCGGCTTCAAACAGTTATGACTTTTGCGGGAGCGGGTGGGGCGACTTCTATTCTATGACCGAACAGTACTTCGTCTCGGCAGACTGGCGAGTGATAGTCACTTACGACGTTTCCAAAAGAGAGAAGTTCGGGATTCCAAACAATCAGGAAAGAGTGCTGGCACCGGTCAAGGTCAACAAAGTCATGCGTTCGCCGGAGGACAAGAAGCTTTGGATGGCACAAGCGGCTTCGATCAAAGCGGGCATGACGCGCGCCGAGGCCGAAAGAAACATACCGGCTTGGAACAGTTGCGAAACTTTTGGCCGCTTCAGAGGCTATACTTTTGACCGCTTCAAAGACTTCGACAATCATGAGATGTATCTGTTTGCAGACCAATGGGTGGACAAATACGGAACCAACTACACCTGGTCATTGACCATCGCTTATGACGGCACAGGCGGCGAACGCAGCCTGGAGAATCGGGTAACCAAACCGGTGAGCATCGAGGAGCCGCAACGTTCACCGTCCGGCGATCCCGGTTACGATGTTTCGTCCATACCCATGCAGTTTCGCCCGCTCAAGAGCCGTGTGGCGCTTCGGTATCATCTTAACGTTGGCGAGGGTGCTTCGATGAAGGATCGCCTTGCTTTGGCACAGGCATTCCCGGGACTCCAGGAATACGAACAACGTGCCGTGCTCGGCGATGAGATGTGGTCACGCGTGCGCTGCCAGCAATTCCAGCCCGTGCTTGAAGCGATGTTGCGTCTGCCGGACAAACCCGAACAAGACGCCGGCCACACGATTGCCGACGACATTATGCAGCGTCTGATCGAACTGGGTTCAGACGCTGCGCGCAAACTTTTGCTGGAGGACATTCGCAGCGGCTACCCGCGATTTGCTTTCAAAGGACTGGCATCGCTTCCGGAGCAACCTGTACCGGAACTGGATGCGGCCTTTCGGGTTGCGGCTCTTTCGTGGCGTGGTCAGCGGTCTTGCGACCTTTTCAAGATGAGCTTCGTGATCGGGCGTTATGGCTCACCAGCCTTGCTCGACGAGGTAAAGGCCCTGTATTCATCTTCCAACGGCGGGTGGGCCTGCACGATTCAGGCGGCCTTGCTGCGGTATCTTATCAAACACGATCCAGGCTACGGCCTTGCCAAACTCGAACTGGCTCTTTTACTTCGCGGGCAGCCCGGAAAAAACAATTGTTTCGGCGATGCCATCTATGAAGCGGTTCATGGACTCAAGGGGCAGGAGATCAAAGTCTTTGCGATCAAACAGCTTGCGGCCGATCATCCAAAGATTCGTTATTCCGCGAGCAGATACTTGATTGAAAGCGACGAGACGGACGCTCGAAACGAAGTGATACGCATGGTCATGTTGCTGCCACCGCGAACGGTGAAGCGCAACGGACAATACTTCGATGATCTGAGGGAACAAGTATTGAACCTGTTCCTCTTCCGGCCGGCATATACAGAAACTCACCTTCCGTCACTCGCTGAGATTGACCAGTTGGAGGCCAACCTCTCCAGCGTCGAGAAGGCATATTACCAGGACCGAATCGCCGAGCTGCGCGCCAACCTCCGCAAATGACTTCGCGTGGGGTCACAACTCCTGATCATTGACAGATTCCCGGATGAACACAGATGGCCGCATACACGACAACAAGTTCATGCGGGCGCTCCGGACACACAATGCTTGGACTCAACAACGGCGGCTGCACCGGTGAAGCGGATCGGCAACCGTTCGTTATAAAATGAAGGCAGCCATATGAACGTGAAGCCTTTTGTCGTGGCGTTGATTCGTTCAATAACGCTTTGCATGAGTCTTGCGGCGGCCGGGGCGGTGGGAACGACCGACACCGTTCAAGAACGAATCAACGAGTTGAATGATCCGCTTGGCTTTTTTGGACGCGAGAGTGCGGTTTATGCGCTGGGCGACCTGGGCGACAAGCGGGCCATCGGGCCGTTGATCGCCTGCTTGAAGGATTCGGATTTGCGTGTGCGCGCGGGTGCGGCTGTGGCGCTGGGCAAACTGGGGGACAAGCGGGCAGTTGAGCCGTTGATCGCCTGCCTGAAGGATCAAGAATACAGGGTGTTCAGGGCCGCCGGCGAGGCGTTGGGCAAACTCGGAGACGCACAAGCCGTTGAGCCTCTGATCGCTTGCTTGAAGGATCAGAATCAGAATCTGCGGTGGGTCGCCGCCGAGGCACTGGGCAAACTCGGAGACGCGCGGGCCGTCGAGCCGCTGATCGCCTGCTTGAAGTTGATGAAGAATCAGGAACTGTATGTAGTCTACCATACCGCCGAGGCGCTGGGCAAGTTGGGCAAACCAGCCGTCGAGCCGCTGATCGGCTGTTTGAAAGATCAAGATCGGAGTGTGAGATCAGGCGCCGCCAAGGCGCTGGGCAAGCTGGGCAAGCCAGTCGTCGAGCCGCTCATTGTCTGCTCGAAAGGTCCAGATGAGAACATGCGCTGGGGCGCCATCTCGGTCCTGGGCAAACTGGAGGATGTGCGAGCCGTTGAGCATCTGATCGCCTGTTTGAAGGATGAGGACAAGGTCATGCGCTGGCATGCCGCCATGGCGCTGGGCAAACCGGGGAACGAACGGGCCGTCGAGCCGTTGATCGCCTGCTTGAAAGACCAGGATTGGGTCGTGCGCAGAATAGCCGCCCATGCGCTGGGCCACGTGGGGGACAAGCGGGCTTTGGAGCCGCTGATCGCCTGCTTGACGGACCAAGACCGGGACAATCGTCTGTCTTGGCCTGCCGCCGCGGCGTTGGGCGATTTGGGGGATGTGCGGGCCGTTGAACCGTTGATCGCCTGCCTGAAAGATGAAGCGTGGTCGGTGCGCAGTAACTCTGCCGAGTCCCTAGGCAAGCTGGGGGACAAGCGAGCCGTCGAGCCGCTGATCATTTGCTTGAAAGACCAGAATCAGCAGGTCCGCTGGCTAGCTGCTTGGGCGTTGGGCAAGCTGGGTGACAAGCGAGCCGTTGATCTGCTGATCGCTTGCTTGAACGATAAGAATCAGCAGGTCCGCTGCCAAGCCGCTTGGGCGCTGGGCAGGCTGGGGGACACGCGAGCCATCAACCCACTGACCGCCTGCTTGATTGATACAGATCGGGACGTGCGCCACTTTGCCGCCGAGGCGCTGAACAAACTGCGCAAGCCTGCTGTCGGGTCCGCCCCCGTGTCGCCGGCGCCGAAGACCAAGAAACCAGATCCGCCCGAACCGACGCCATAAAGGCACTTATGAACCGACTCGCATTGATAACCGCAGCGGTGATGCTCGTATCGAGGTGACCCATGACAACAGCTTTTGTTTGGCGGAAATCGGGAATCTGGAGAAGAGTGCTTGGAAAAACTCGATCTATGTTGGAGGGGGCCGTTCTCTCGATGTTGTTGACTATTGCAGGGGATCCAACACTGGCAGTGGCGATTGGCGCGGAACCCGTGGGTGGCGATGAAGCCGCTCTAAAAACAGTGGCGCGCCTCGGCTCGCACAGGTTTATGCACCAGGAACACATTCGCAGCTTGGCGTTTTCGCCCGATGGATCGGTGTTGTTCACGGAGGCAGGGAACGAAGTCGGTCTTTGGGACGTGGCGACAGGAAAAAAACGGCAGGTGTTCAAGCCCACATCCTTCGTGACGGCTGGCGCGATTTCGCGGGATTGGCGGACGGTGGTGCTGGCGGAGAACGGGCCTCCAATCATCCATGTTTTCGATGCGGCCACCGGGGAGCGCCGCTCCGAATTGACCGGTGCGAAGGAGATATCTCGCGCCGTGGCCTTGAGCGCGGACGGGCTTCAAGCAGCCAGTGGCGATGGCGGCGACATCATCTTCTGGGATGTGGAACAGGCGAAAGAACTGCGGCGTTGGAAATCGGATGAGAAGTTGTTTCAAAAAATGCAATTTTCTCCGTTGGTCTCGGCTCTGCAATTTTCTCCGGACGACCAGTATCTCGCCTTGGCCTATTCCCGGGGGCGTTCCTTCGAAGGTGAGATGTGGGTTTGCCCCGTCCATACGGAAGGTCCGCCCGTTCGGCTGGCGGGTGGGACGGGTTTTCATGCGTGGTTCGCCTTTTCACCCAACGGCAAAATAGTGGTGGGTTCCTGCATGGTGCCAATTCCCGGAGCCCATCGGGCGTTTTTGCGATTCTGGGATCCCGCCACGGGACAAGAGTTGCATGATGTGCCGGGCACTTACAGCGGGGGCGTGTTCTCGCCCGATGGCCGATGGTTTGCCGCCAAGGGTTCTGAAATGGTCAGAATCTACGACCCCGTCACCGGCCAAGAACTTCATCGTCTGCCAGCCAGTCATGAAGCTGTTGGAGCGTTGGCCTTTTCGCCCGATGGGAAAACCCTCGCCACCGGACAGGGGCATCGTGTTCGGTTTTGGAACACGGACACCTGGCAGGAGATCAATCCCGGCTGCGGCCATGACGAACCGGTACAGGCGGTCGCGGTGTCGCCGGATGGCAGGACGATCGCCACGGGCGGCCAGGACGGCAGAATCATTCTGTGGACTTGGCCGGAAGCGCGAGAACGGAAACGGATCGAAGGCGTGGGGTCTCATTGGGGTGTGCAACATTTGAGGTTTTCGCCCGATGGCCGCGTCCTTGCCGCGACAGCTTGGATCAATGGCGGTGACACGTTCTTTCTTTTTGATACGGCGACCGGAGAACCGGTTTCGCAATTTGGAAAAAACCACCAAGGCAACGGACCTGTGGCGTTTCTGGCGGACGGCAAAGAGGTGTTGACGGGTGCACGGAATGGGATGTGCGTGTGGGAAGCCGCCTCCGGTAAGCTGCTGCGTTCAATAGACAACCCGAAAGCACCGATCCCTGCGGCGCAACCAACGAACGGTGCCGGCGCTGAAAAAAAAGCCGCGCGCCCCAAGAAACCTGTCTATTCAGTGCAACCCACATCAGACGGCAGCCAAGCTTGGTGGGCGGGTGAATACCAGAATCTGGCCTTGCGAGACCTGACGACGGGCGAAGATGTCCGCGCGCTCAAGGGCGCCAACCATTTGCTCCCAAGCCTTGCCGTCTCGCCCGATGGCGACTGGCTGGCGGTGGGCAGCGGTGTTTGGGACGCGAAGACGGGTGAAATCCTTGCGAAGGGAAGTCACGAGGCGGCCGCTGCGATTTCTTCTGATGGCTGCCTTCTGGCGACGATCCGGTTTGGTGAGATTGCGTTCTGGGAGGTGCTGACCAGGAAGGAAATCCACCGCTGGAAAACCGGCAGAAGAGATGGCCGTGCGCTAGCTTTTTTCCCCGACGACACCATGCTGGTCACGCCAGACGACGCTGACGCCTTGGTTTGGGACATGACCGGCCGGCTGCAACACGGCCGATTGCCCGCCCTCGCGCTGACGCAGGCCGAAATGGAATCCTTGTGGCAGGTGCTTGGCAGCAATGACCATTGGGCTGCGCATCAAGCCGCGTGGACACTCGCAGCCGGTGGTGAAGCGGCCGTGGCTTTCATGGCTGCGCGTCTGCGCCCGGCGACGGTCTCCGACCCAGAGCAAATTAAATTGCTGCCGTTATCCGCGCGCCTGCGTCCTCCGCGGGCCGTGATGGCGCTCGAACACAGCCGCGTGGCTGCGGCGGAGTCCGTGATTGAAACACTGACTCACGGCGACCCCGCCGCTCCGCTTACCCAGACGGCGAAGTCATCATTGACACGTCTCCGGCAGCGGCGCGCATCGGCGGGCGCAGGAACGATCAACTAAGGCATCCCATGTTCCGCAAACTGAAACACCGGTCCCTCTCTCGCATCGGCACGTTTGCAGCATGGCTTCTGGCGGCTACGGCCTTGTCAGCGGCCGACGCCACCGGCAATCAGGTTCAGATCCAGTTGGAACGGATGGCGCAGACCTACAGTCACTTCGCGCGAACCACCCTCATTTATAACCGGCAGTTGCGGCTGTGGGATAATGACCGGCTGGCGGCGCAGCAGGATCGTCTGGCGCGCGAGCTTCGCGCGTTGAGTGGCAACCGCGAGAGTTTGGCGGCACTGCTCGAACATCCCAACCCGAAGATGCGAACGCTGGCGTTGGGCGCGCTTTTTGAGCGCGAAGATGGACGGGATTTGCCGCTGATCGCATCGCTCGTGGACGATGAGGCTCCCACGTTCCCGGACCTCCACGAATTCATGAACAGCGCACTCATGAGCAGCATGGGAGGCCCGCGTCCCGTGGACGAGTTAGAGAGTCCGCAGACGGTGGATCACGTGGCTCAAGCCATGCTCAAGTTTTGGGGAGTTTCGGATGAACGGGAGACGCGGGTGACGGCGGAAATCTTCAAGAAATACTGGAAGAAATATGAAGGCCGCCAGTATTCGGCGGGTTGGTTCGCAGTCAAAATGAACCGCGCCACGCGCGAAACAAGTCCGATTCAGCCGGAATACCAATCGGACATCAAGCGGGTCTTGACGGAGATGGACGCACTGCCTCCAAGGGAGCGCGCATGGACACGGCTTTTTGTTTTATGCCCCGAAGGTTGGAACGAGGGATACATGGCGGAACATTGTTTGGCGTCAGACCGGGAACTGCTGGCCACGGCCTGCGAACTGGGGCCGGAAGCGCTGTTGCGATTTCTCCAACGCAAGCCGGTGACGGACGATCCAGACCTGCGGATGGAAAACAAAAAGAACCCTAACTTTGTGAGAATCGCCAATTTCATCCTTCGTCATGCCGCCCAATTGCTGCGACCGGAGGATGCCGGCGCGCTGCTCACCTGCGAGGATGCGGAACGTGATTATCACGGCGTCAACCCGGCATGGTCCATCGGCGCGGCGGCGCTGCAACCCGCCCGCGCCGGCGACATCCTGCGGACGGCGCTGAAACACGAAACAAGGGATTATGTCGGCGCCGCAGGCTATTTGACCGGCGGTTTGTGGCGGGTTTGTGGCGCCGCGGAGAAGGATTTTCTCACCGATTGGTTCTATAAGGCACTCGTCACGGCAAGAGATCCTTTCCACCAGCCGGAAATATTCTTGCAGGAAGTGCGGGTGGCTGCGCGCCCCGACACGAGGGAATTGCTCATCGCGTTAATGAAGCATCCCCGGTTCGAGTTGACCGACTGGCACACACTCAAAGAGATGCTGGAGATTTCGAACGCCGGCCGGCCTGAACCGCTCGTCAGCGTGCGGAGTATCTACGACGCCCAGCCTCGGAGTTCAGCCGACCAGAAGACGGTGCTGGCCCAATGGCGGAACTTGCTCCGCAATGAATATGACCTGGCCGAACAGCCAGCGCCCAAGCCGTCGCCTCTGCCCAGGCAAATCCTCACCGAACCTGTCTATGCCACACCGCTCTTCGTCAACCCGTCGCATCTCATTCTCTCGCCCGACGGCCAGTTGTTGGCAACGCTCACCAACGGAACGGTCGAAATCTGGGAGGCGAAATCGGTGAACTCTGTGTGGCAGGTTCCGCGCGAGCCCAGGTCTTGGTGTCTGGGGACGGCGTTCCACGATACCGGACATAAGGTGGTGCTAGTTCACCAACAGGGGTGGTTAAGTGAGTGGGATGTCGCCGAGCGGAAGTTGGTTTCGGAGATCGAACTGAAAGGCAGGCCCAGCAGCGGCATTGGCCTTGGTCCTTTTGCGTTTGATCGCGCCGCGCTCCGCCTGGGTTATGCCGGTTTCAACGACATCGCCTGTTTTGATATCGGGAGCGGGCGCGCTTTGTGGCAGCACAAGGGCGACAGCGGCGTGAAGAGCGTCGTCGCGGTGTCGCCTGACGGCAGTCTGCTGGCCGCGGGCGGCGGCTCGGTCTCAACGAAAACGATAAGACTGTTTGACACCGCCACGGGCAAGCTATTGCGGCAGTTTGACGAACATGCCGGCCAAGTAAGCGGACTGGCTTTTTCGTCCGATGGCCGCTGCCTTGCCACGGCCACGGCAGGGGACGGAACTCGGCTGTGGGATGTGGCGACGGGCAGGCTCCAGCAAGGCTTTGCCTACCCGGTGGCGGACCGGGCGTGCTCGCTGGTCTTCTCACCCGATGGCCGCTGGCTGGCCATCGTCGGGGCGCCTTTGAATACGGACAAAGGCCGGATTGGAGTGTTTCGCATCGGTACCGGCGAGTTGCTGGTGGAGATTCAGTTCAACCGGGTGAATGCGGTCGGGCCGGGGATCGCCCTGGCGTTTGCGCCGAACGGGCAGATTCTCTATACCGGTGCCAGACGACTCGAAGCCTGGTCGTTGAAGTGACGGAAGCGTTGTCAGCCTTTTGCCCTGGCCGGTGGGCGTGAAGTGTTTCCTCTAGATCCGAAACAGAGTTTTGATTTGCTTGAGCCTGAGCAAGCAACAGAGTTCATCCCGGAAATCTCAAAAACCGCAATGAATTCCCGCTTTCGCCGTGCGTCGCTACTGGCGGGGCGGATTGACCTCGCGGGTGGCGGCGCCGTTGGTGTCGCTGAGGATGAGAATCGCCAGCTTCTCCACTTCGCCCAACTCGGCGGGCTTGAGCATCTGGTAGTCGAGACCGTTCGCGGGCGCTGTCTCGCCAGGCATCCCCGGCGCCATTTCGGAGCCGGCGCTGTTGAGGCTCGCGTAATCGAAACGGCCGCGCAGGTCGGTGTAGCCGTCCTTGAAGAACCGCACCGTGCCGTTGCGCAGGCGCGCATACACCTTCACGTAAGCCTTCGCCACCGCCTTGCCGGTGACGCTGTCGCGCGCTTCGAGCCGGCCGTAGTTTTCGGCCAGCGCCAGTTTCAACGTGTTGGCGTGATACGCCTGCGCTTTGCGCTGGCCGGCGCCGCCGATCTCCACCAGCACGTTGGCCTTCGCAAACTCGCCGGGCAGCGGCACGTCGAGCGCGTCCTTCTCCTTCGGCAGCGGTTGCGCGGCGGTCTTGTTGGGTTTGATGATGCTGAACCGGCTGGCGTCCTGGCTCACAAACGGATTGCTGCTGAACGAAAACTCCGGGTCCAGCAGGTAGTAGTTGATCGTCACCTCGCCGAGATGTTTCCAGGTCAACGCGATGGTTTTGTTCTCCACCTTGAAATCGAAAACCGGCTCGGTCGCCGCCAGTTCGCTTTGTTGTTTCTCGCGGTCGGGTTTGTCATCGGCGGATTTCTTCGACGCGACGACGGCTTTGTCCTCGATCTCATCGAGCTGCCGGGCGACCTCGGCGAAAAGTTTCTGCCAGCGCGGCACGGCGAAGTCGCGGTAGCCGGTCGCGATGGCGCGCGCGTCGGCCAGGTTGCTTTCGTAGAAACCGGCATAGCAGCGGAAGTAATCGTGCTGCACGCGCGCCGGCAGTTGTTTCGGGTCAATCGTCTTGAATCGCGCCAGCGCCTCCTCGACACGGTCTTGCAGGAACAAATAATAAGTCACGCTCATGCTGTCCATCGCATCGAGCGCGGACTTGTGCGCGAGGATGTCGAGCAGCCGCAGGTATTGGTCGCGCACGGCGGGATTGGCGATGCGCCACTCGTTGCCGAGCCGGTGCGCGCGCTGGTTGACCAGCGGCGAGTATTCCAGATGCTCGTAAGCGCGCCGCTCGATCGGATCGAGCACGACCAGTTTGCAGGCGAGGAACGGGCCGCAGTTCGCCAGGAACTCGTCCTTGTGCCGCAGCCACTCGCGCAACGCCGGCGTGTCATTGTGAACGACCGCGTAACTGTAAACCGTTTCGTTCCAGACGTGGTGGACCTGCATGAACCCCGTCAGTTTCCGGAAGAAATCCACGCTCTGCCGGCAGCGCCACGCCACGCGCTCGAAGTCGAGCCGCTCGACGTTGTTCTGGTTGAGGAACGCGAAGACCTCCGCCTCGCTGCCGTATTGCGAGAGATAATCCCACGATGCCCTGTCCATCTGCGAGAGCTTGACGACGACGTTGAACGCAAACGGCCGGGCCGCCGCCGCACAGTGGCCGGCGACGGCGATGTTGACGGGGTAGTGGGCGAATGTTTCATTGGGCTTGGCCGGCGTGGCGGGGAAGTAAAAACAATACTCGAAGGTCTGGGTCGTGTAAGGCTCCAACCGCAGCCGGCGCGAATCGGTGTTCTTGCTGCCGAGCGCCGGCAACGCGCCCTGCGGGATTTGCAGGAGCACCTCGGCCTTCACCGGTGCGCTGGTCGGGTTGGTGACGACGATGTTGGCGCCATAGACGGCGCCGGCGAGAAATTCCTCCGTCACGTATTTCTCGAACTTCTCGTTGCCTTCCTGCCGGTAACGGTCGCCCTGGCGGAAGAAACTTTGCGAGACCAGCAGTTCCGCCTGCGGCGCGGCGGCGGGCGCGGTCGGTTTGATTTCCTTGTGGTAGATGATGACCGGGCTGGCGGCTGTGAATCGTAATTCGTGATTCGTGACTTGGGAGGCGTGCTTCGGCGCCTCGAACGGCAGATCGAGCACGGCCAGCGCGAGCATCATCTCGGCGAAGTCATTGTGCGCTTCCGCGACGTTGGCGGAGACGAACGGGGCTTTCGCGCCGTCGGCAACCCACTGGGCGTAGTCGCGCCAGAAGGCGTTGATGCCGACGAGACTGTCATTTTGCTGCGCGATGCGGAGGTTGTAGTAATTATTCTCCGCCCATTCCTTGGTCGCGCCGAGCTGGCGGTAATAGGCGCGCCCCTCGCCGCGGGCGTGCTTGGTGGCGTCTGCGCCGAAGTAGCCCCAACGACCGGATTCGCTTTTGTCTCTCAAAACACCTTCTTCCCCATCCATGGCAAGACCGGCTTTTTTGAAGATGGCGTGGCGTTGTTCTGCCATAGCCCGAACTTCCATCGGTACCCTGAGGTTTTTGGGCGATTGTTTTGCTGGGGCCTTCTCCGCCAGCGTCTCCAATTGATCGGCACGAAAAGAGAGGTGACGCGCATCTTTCGTCACAACGAGAGCGGGAGTGGCCGGCGCGGCGGCGCCGGGTGGCGGAAGAGGCGCGGTTGCGAGTGCACCTCCTCCTGCCACCGTCACTGACAGGTTGCCGGCATTGATGACGACGCCGCCTGCGTAGGAGTTGGAACCATTGAGGATCAAAGTCCCCGCCCCGAGTTTGATCAAGGATTCCAGCGCCCGGCCGCGCAACGCGGTCTCGAACAAGCGGTCTTGCTCGTCGGGATTGGGCGGCACCATCTCCCACAACTCGCGCAGATGCCGCGCGGCATTGGCGGCTTCGCCTTTCGCGCGCTGGGCCAGCAACGCGCGCTCGACGACGTTGAGCCGCGCGTAGGCCCACGGTTCGAGATAGCGCGCCAGATCGTTACCGAGCAGGAAGTCATCCATGAACGTCTTGTCCTTCTTGTTGGCCAGATACGGCCGCACCGTCTTCTCGAAAAACGCCGCGTCTTTGCGCCACAGGAAAAAGTTCAACTCGTGGCAGGCGAACTCGCCGTATTTCGCGTGCCGTTCTTCGTCGCCGAGCTTTGGCCATTGCAACAGCCAGGCGAATTTTGCGAGATTGCCGTCGCCGCTGAGCGTCGTGAAAAGCGCGTACACGCTGCCGAGCGTGTCATAGGTTTCGAGTTCGCCGGTGAGCGTGTCGGTCAGCGCAAATGCCCCGCCCGGCTTGAGCACGGCAATTTCCTTTTTCTGCGCGAACGGTTTGGCCGGGTCGAGATTGTGCGCGAGCCGCAAGTCCGTGAACTTGGTCCCCGCCTCCGGCAGCGCAAACGAGCGCCAGACGGCGTCGTCGAGATCCTCCGCATAGACCTGCACGTGTTGGCGGTCGGCGAGCGCCTCGCGCGCGACGCGCACAACGCCGTTCTTGTCCGGCAACAGATTGAAAATCACCGGCTCGCTCGCAGCGAGGAAATCGAGATCGCTGTCCGCAACTGCGCCGGCTGCGGCCATCACGTTGGGAGTGCCGACCATGCCGCCGCCGTATCTTGACATGGCGCGATTACCCGCTGTGGCCCCGGCCATTTCGCCGGCCCTTTGTTCGAGTTCCGCGAGACCGGTGTCTCGCGTCTCCCACGGATTGAGCAACAGGCCGGGGCGCGTGAGCATGTTACCCGGAAACACGCGGCCGTTGCGGCGTTCGAGGATGTAGCGATACTCGTCGCCAATCTCGCGGCCGCCGGCGTAAAGGTTTGGCTGCTTCGCGGGCGCACTCTCAGCCGCGCCAAATCGCGCAAAGCCGGCTAGTCCCCCAAACAATCCGCGCCCTGGCTCGAACCGCGACGCGGCGACATGGACGCGCGCGAACGGCGAGGCGTTCGCCAGTTTGATTTCGATGACATCTTTTTCCACGCTCACGCCGGTGATATGGAGCGGCGCGGTGTTCTTCGCCTGAAGTTGTCGGTTTTTGCCGAGGAACCACCCGGCGCTGGGTTTGCCGTCGGTGATTTTGACCGTGAGTTCGCGATTGTCGTTGCGGAAGCGCAACGAGTAATCGCCGGCGGCCAGTGCCGGGATGACCAGGAATTCGCCATCGGGTTTCATCTGCGCGGTGCAGTCGGCGACAAAGGTTCCGGCGCGGGTTTCGAGCAGCGAGAACTCTCGCGAGTGCAGCGGCATCGGAACCCGGATAGCCTCGCCGGCGCGGGCGTGAATCACGCCGGGCCACGTCCGCTCGAAGTCCGCGAGCGCCCACGTGCTCTCGCGATTGTTCGGACACTTGGCGCGCGCGCTGCGCAAACCAGTGAGCGGGCCGAGCGCGATGCGACCGCGCTCATTGGTCTTGAGCGCGATGTGCTGCGGCCGGCTGAAATCACGATGCGTGAACGCAAACACTACCTGCTGGTCGGCGAGCGGTTCGCCGTTCTTGCCGAGCAACTCGAAGACGTAATCGCCGCCGAACTTTGACAAATGCCCGTCGCTAATCGCGTCGGTCTTGTCCATGCCGTTGATGTTCCACGTGTGCGACGCGCTCAAGTCGCGCTTGGCGCCGCCCTCGCTGAGCACGTCCACCTTGCCGCTGAGTGTCACTTGGAGTTGCGCCAGCCGCTCAGGCACCGTCAGCGTATGCGTTAACTCGTGCGCGGCGGTCAGTTTCACGTCCTGGACCTCGCGCGTTGTGGAGATGCCGTCGAGCGTGGTCGTGGTGATGGCGAGCTTCGGCTCGCGGAGGATCGCCGGGTCGAGGTGTGATTCGCCGAGCATGAGCGTTGTGCGCACCGCGAGAGTCGCTTCGCGCCGGGCCAGTAGTTGTTCGCGCTCAACGTGAAATTGCGCGTCGAGCCGGTAGTCCTCGGCGTGATGCTCGAACTGCGTCAGCGTCGCGAACGTGCCGGCCGTGTCCGAGATGACGATGTTGGCGCGGCCGGGCTGTTGGGTGAACGGGACGTTGATGCGGCCGAGCTTTTCGTCGCGCGTGAACTTCCGTCCGTCGAGCCACGCGACGGCGTCCTTCACCGGCTCGCCTTGTTCGTCGAGCACGGTCAGCAGATCGCCGCCGGGGCCGGTTTGCTGGAGTAACTGCCACTGGCCGACGCGCACCAGCGCCCGGCTGCTGCGCCCGCCGCCGATGAACTCCACGATCCACGCGCCGCGCCGGCCCCGGAGTTCGGGAAACTTGAAGGTCTGCCGCACGCGCTTGAATGGGCCGGCGTCGAACGTCTGCGTGCGTTCGCTGTTGGCGACGAGGCCGTCGAGGTTGAGGTCGGTGTTGAGCTGGCGGTGTTGCACGAGGAAAAAGTTCAGGGCGTTGACTTCGTATATTCGGACGAGCAGCTTCGGCGTGTTTTTGAGGATCACATCCATCGCCACGTCGGCGCCGGGCGTGGTGAACGGGGTGTTGGTCGGCGGAAACTCGATGTCCACGCGTTCCTTCAACCGCTGAAATTCCGAGGGCGCGAGCAGCGACGCCCAGCGTTCCGGGTCGCCGATGCCGTGGAGGATCATCGCCTCGGCGAGGATCGGTTTGAGCCACGACTCGCGAATGTAATCGGTCCACGGCGACAGCAGCGCATGGGCATCGCTGTCGGCCTTGCCGTTGGCGGCAAAGAGATGCACGAAATAATCGCGCACCAGCGGTTCGTCCATGCCGACGGGCCGCACGCCGGGCAGCGGGTCAGCAAAGCTAATGTTGAGATCGGCGACCGGCTCGCCAAGTTGCGTCCGGCTCCGGAGCCAGAGCGGGTTCACGTAGAAGAAACTGCGCGGCAGCTTGACGTATTCGAGAAACCGCTCGTGGTTATAGACGCTCTTTTTGCGGTCGTGGTCGAGCCGCTGATAAAGCACGCAAGCTTTCAGCGCGTTGAAGGCCGGCGGCAGCGTCTTCGTGTAGTTCCACACGCGCTCCAGCCACGCCTCGCGCTCGGCGGTGCCGAACTCGATGTCGGCATCGGCGGACGGCGCGAGCTTGCGTAGTCGCGTTAACACGAACGCCTCGTTCACCGCCAGCGCCGGCAGTGCCCGGACAAGCGCGTCGAGTTGGTCGGGTAACAATGCGCGGTGAATCGCAAACTCGCCGAAGCCGCGCGACTCCTTGCATTTCAAATCGGCGACGATCACCTCGACCAGATGTGACACATCGGGACGGTGAATCTTCGCCAGCAGAGCGCGGCGGCGCTGTTCATCGAGCGGCGCTTGGCGTTTTACCAGATCCTCCAGCGCGGTTTGGGAGAAGCTTTGCATGCCGCCGTCGTGGGTGAGCGAATCTTTCTCGAAGACCCCGCGGGCGATGCGTTTCGGGTCGAGCGAGGAGGGCAGATCGGGTTTTTTGTCGCGGGCCTCCTGCACGTGGTTGAAATGCAGGCTCAGCTTTTCGCGCAGATACGCCAGCGTTGTTTGCGGATTGGTTTCGTAGCCGATGAGCGCCTCGCGGTTCTCGATCACGCACCGCCGCTCGGAGTTGGGGAACCGCTTTTTCCACTGCGTCAACGTGTCGGCAAGTTTGACGGTGTCGCGCGCGTTCTGGACATGGAGCGCGTGGTAGTAATAAAAATCCTCGCTGCCGGGCACGAGTTCGCTGAGCGCCTTTTCGCGGTCGGGCGCGAGGGCGAAGCGTTCGATGAAGCCGATTTCGTTGTCGGCGAGTGCGACGCCGGTTGGAGAGAGGAGGGTTATCGCCGCGAGCGCGGCAAGGAATTGAGTGTATATGTTCATGGGCGTCATGGGTTTGACCCGAAAACTGAAGTTGACCGTGGCACCGGCATCCTTGCCCGCGCAACTTCGGTTTCCAGGTCTGAAGTTCATGTGGGTCACCACGGCATTAGACGGCTCAAACGAAGAAAAGCTCCTCTCGCCAATTGCGCCGTCCGATGCCGGCGGACAGACTACGCCGTTTCAACAGGCTGACAACGGGAAATACCGGGGAAAGTTTTTAGGGTCATGGGCATTTGACACTGGAAAAAGGAGCAAATTATCGGCCACAGTATAAACGGCGATAGCAGGCGACGGCCTGCGTCTGACAAAACTGAACATGTGAGTGACAAACTGATCAACCAACGCATCGAGGCAGCCCGGCGGCATCTGGCGGCTTTACGGGAAAGGTGGGACGCCGCGCCGGATGAACAACCGGCAGAGACCGCGACGCAGCGGCACTTGATCGAGGCGATGAGAGAATTGGACGCGGTGGCGGTGGAATTGGGCCGGCAGCGGGAGAAATGGGTGGCGGACGAGCGCGAAATCGCCGGGCGCAAGCCGGACGGCGAGGCACTGGCCGAGTCCGAAGAGTGGCATCGCCGGCTGTTCGAAATCGAGTCCGATGCGATTCTCATGATTGACGGCGAGACGGGCCGTGTTTTGGACGCCAACGCCGCCGCGACCCGGCTCTACGGCTACAGTCGTGAGGAATTTCTGAAGTTGAAACCGACCGATATGTCCGCGGAACCGGAAAAAACCGGGCAAGCCATCGCCGCGCGCGAAACCAGTGTTCCGCTCCGCTGGCACCGCAAGAAGGACGGCACGGTGTTCCCGGTGGAAATCGCGGGCAGCTATTTCACAAGCCGGGGGCGCGGCATTCATGTCGCCGCGATTCGCGACATCACCGAGCGCAAACAGGTCGAACAACGGTTGCTGACCTCGCGGGAACAGTTGCGGACGCTGGCGGCCCGGCTGCGAAGCGTTCGCGAGGAAGAGCGCGCCCGGATCGCCCGCGAAATTCACGACGAAATGGGCCATGCATTTACGGATTTGAAACTCGACCTTGCATGGCTGGACCGGCGGTTGGATGAGAAAAAGCAATCGGGCCAGTCCGGCGTGCGCCGGCGGATTGCAACGATGATGAAGCGCGTCGAAAGCGATCTCAACACGGCGCGGCGGATTTCCACCGAGTTGCGGCCCGCCGTGCTGGACACGTCGGGTTTTGTGGCGGCGATGGAGTGGGGGGCGAAACAGTTTGAAGAGCGTAGCGGCATCGAGTGCGAGTTGGACTTGCCGGCGGAGGGAATGGTGCTCGACACGGGCCGGTCCACGGCGATGTTCCGCATCTTCCAGGAGATTCTGGCAAACGTCGCGCGCCATGCGGGAGCTACGCGCGTTCGCACGCGGCTGCGGGCCGTAGCCGGTCGGGCGGTGATGGAAGTGTCGGACAACGGCCGCGGCATCTCGTCACGGGAGATGGCCGACGCCGGCGCCGTGGGCCTGCTGGGCATGCGGGAGCGGGCGCGCGAGTTTGGGGGCGAGGTGATCATTCACGGCGCGCCCGGCGAAGGCACCACCGTCCGGGTTGCGATTCCCTTGAAGCATTCATGAAAAAACCTGCCCGCAAACCGCTCCGCATCCTGATTACCGACGACCACGCCACCACGCGGCTTGGCATCAAACAGATTCTGAAGGAAGAGTTTCGGGGCGCGGTCTTTGGCGAGGCGGCGGACGCCGCCGGGACGCTGCGGCAACTCGGCAGGGAACGGTGGGACTTGCTGATTCTGGATATCTCGCTGCCGGATCGTGACGGCTTGAGCGTGCTGCGCGAGGTCAAACAAAGACGCCCGGAGTTGCCGGTGTTGGTTTTCAGCGTGCACCCCGAAGACCAATTCGCCATGCGCTCGTTGAAGTTTCACGCGGCGGGGTATTTGACCAAGGAGCGCGCGCCGGAGGAACTTGCCGACGCGGTGCGGAGGATTCTGGCCGGTGGCACCTACGTCAGTTCCTCGTTCGCCGAACGGCTGGCGAGCAGTTTGGGCGCGCGCACGCTGTTGCCCCACGAGAATCTCTCCAACCGCGAATTCGAAGTGTTGCACCGCATCGTGGCCGGCGGTTCCGGCAAAACCATCGCGGCGGAACTGGGCTTGAGTGAGAAGACGGTCAGCACCTACCGTGCGCGGTTGTTGAAGAAGATGGATCTACGAACAACAACAGACCTGATCCACTATGCCATCCGTCACCAGTTGACCGGGCAGACCCCGCCCAGTGCCGCCGTGTAGGATAATTCCTACACCCTGTCGGCGGGTTCCTGACTAGCGCTGTCAGGAGAAGGGTGTTAAGAGTATTAGCCTGCGCACGGAAGGTCATGCTGAACCGAGGTGACATTCGTAGCTGTCGTTTTGAATGGGCATGCACAACGGCAAAGTTGTGCGTTGGTGGGTGGCAATGAAGTCAAGGCGAGCCATAACTAGTTTTTCCTTCGTGGATTGTGTTATCAATCCAACGATGAGGGAGGATGAAATCAGCGGGCGGGGGCCAAGCTGTGTCCTGAGGCGTTCGGGGAGAATCGCCAGCAGTTCAGGGAGGATCGCGCACATTGCGTGGACTGCCATGATATCCTGGTGGAAGACCGCTCGCGGTCCAGGGATGCCCACGAACTGCTACTACGGCCAACGAGCGTGAACGCGGATTCCAAACAGCAGATCATTCAGCGCCGCGCGGTGGCGTGGGGCGCGTTTGGCGCGGCGGGCATCGCGGCGCTGGCGATGGTCTCATGGTGGAGTGGCCGCTGGCAGTGGGGCGCATTCGGCGACGAGCATGTGCCGATGGCGCCGTTGACGGCGTGCTTGACAGTCCTGCTCAGCGGCGCGTTGTTCCTGCGCCACCGCTGGCCGTCGCGTTGGGTTCCGATAGCAGCGGCTTATCTGGCGGCGTTGGCTGTGGTCGCGTTCTGTCTGCTGGCGTTGACGAAAGAGAGCGGCGCCATCCCCAGCCTCGAACGCTGGCTGGCGGACGTTCATGCCAAGGTCGGCGGCGTGCCGGTGGGTCGGATATCCGTGATGAGCGCGGGGGGATTGTTGGTGGCGGCGCTGGCGTTGCTGACGCAACTGCCGCCGATAGGCCGGTGGCGGGAGCTTCGACAACTGGCCGCCGGATTCGCGTTGATGGTGACGTTGCTGGGCCTTTCGGCGATTCTCGGCTACGCGATGGGCGTGTCCATCCTTCACGAAAGCGACTGGATTCCCATGGCGCCGGCCTCGGCCGTTGCGTTGACGTTGCTGGGCGCGGGCCTCTTGTTTGCCGCGGGCCTGGACCGATGGCCGTTGCAAATGGTGTTCGGCCAGGCCGCGTCAGCGTTGCCGTCACGGCGGAGTTTCGGCCTGACGCTGCTAGCGGCATTGATGTCTGTTGTCGCGGCGACAGCGGCCGCCGGTTTCTTCTTCCTCAATCATCTGGACACCCTGGCGCGCAAGAGCGCGATGGGCGACGTGACCGCCATTGCGGACTTGAAGGTGCGGCAGATCGTGGACTGGCGCGCCGAACGCCTCGGCGACGCCCGCTCCTGGCTGCTGAATCCCTTCATGATCGAGGCGATGAATCACTTTCTCAAGGATTCGACCAACAGCATCTCGCCCGAACGGCTGACGCAATGGCTCGACGCCTTGAGGGAACACAACCAGGCTTTGTGCGTGGCGCTGACGGACGCGACGGGCCGGGTGCTTCTGGTTTCTCCCTCGGAGAGAACCGGTGTTGGCCCCATCGGCGTGAGCTACGCGCAGCAAGCCATGCGCTCGAGCGAGGTTGTCATGTCCGACCTGCACCGCAGCCGGTTCAACGGAGATATCCATCTCGACCTCGCGGTGCCAATTCTCGCGGCGAACGGCGGCCCAGCCATCGGCGCTATTGACATGGAGGTGGACCCGGAGCGGTTTCTCTATCCGCTGTTGCGAGAGTGGCCGACGCCGAGTCGGACGGGAGAGACGCTGCTGGTGCGGCGCGAAGGCGGGGACGTGCTGTTTCTGAGCGAACTGCGCCATCGCACAAACACTGCCCTCGCGTTGCGAATGCCCATCGGCAAGAAAGATTTGCCGGCGGCGATGGCGGCGCGGGGCGAGACCGGCCGCGTGGAGGGCGCGGACTATCGCGGCGTGCCGGTGCTGGCCGTCATCCGCGCCGTTCCCGATACGCCTTGGTTCATGATCGCGAAGGTGGATCGGGACGAAATTTATGCCGAGTTGCGGCGGCAGGCCCAAACCGTTTGGGGCGGGATGGGATTGCTGGCCGTCGTCGTCTGCCTCAGCGTGGCGATGCTCTGGCGGCGGCACGATGTGAATTTGTTGCGACGCCAGTTGTGGGTCGAGCAGGAGCGGGTGGCGATGGCCCAGCGCATCGAGCACCTGATGAAAAACGCCAACGACATCATCCTGCTGACCGACAAGGAGTGGAAGATCCTCGAAGCCAACGACCGTGCCGTGGAGAGCTACGGTTATTCGCGGGCCGAACTGCTGCGGATGCGGCTAACTGACTTGCGCGCGCCAGAGGCTCACGAGGATGCCGCGCAACAAGTCTGGCGGCTGGAACGCGACAGCACCGCCATGTTTGAAACCGTCCACCGGCGCAAGGACGGCACGACGTTCCCGGTGGAGAGCAGCGACCGGTTTGTGGAGGTCGGCGGCGTCCGCTGCGGGCTGGCCATCATCCGCGATATCACCCAGCGCAAGGAGGCGCAGGAGCTGGCGCGGCAAAGCGCGGAGAAATACCGCTTCTTGTTCGAGAACATGCTCAACGGTTTCGCCTATTGCCGGATGATTTACGAGGAAGGCCGGCCGCAGGACTTCGTCTATCTGGCTGTCAACGACGCTTTTGAAAAACTAACCGGCTTGAAGAATGTCGTCGGACGGAAAATCACCGAAATCATCCCCGGCATTCGCGAGGCCGACCCAAAGTTGCTTGAAACCTACGGTCGTGTGGCGGCGACCGGCGTGCCGGAGCGGTTCGAGGTTTATGTGGAGGGCCTGCAGGACTGGTTCGAAATCGCGGTGTATAGCCCCGCCAAGGAACACTTCGTGGCCGTGTTCGACGTGATCACAGAACGCAAGCGATTGGAAGGAGATCGCGAGATCACGGTGCATTTGCTCAGGGTGTTCAACGCCGCCAGCAACCTGCGCGAGTTGTTGCGGGACTCGACGCTGTTGCTGAAGGAGTGGCTCGACTGCGATGCCGTGGGCATCCGGCTGCGCGAGGACGGCGACTATCCGTATTTTGAGACACGCGGGTTTCCGGCGGAATTTGTCCGCGCGGAAGACAAACTGTGCCTGCACGACGCGGAGGGCCGGCCGTTGCAGGACAGCGACGGCCATCCCGTGTTGGATTGCATGTGCGGCAACGTGATCTGCGGACGGTTCAACCGCACGAAGCCGTTCTTCACCGCGCGCGGCAGTTTTTGGACCAATTCCACCACCGAACTCCTGGCCGGCACCACGGAAGCCGACCGCCAGGGCCGCACGCGCAATCGTTGCAATGGCGAAGGCTATGAATCGGTAGCCCTCGTGGCGTTGCGCACGAGCCAGACCACCTGCGGACTGTTGCAAATCAACGACAAGCGCAAAGGGCGTTTCACGCCGGAACGCGTCGCGTTGCTGGAGCGGCTGGCCGACAATCTGGCGGTAGCCATCGCCTATCGGCTGAGCCAACAGAGTCTGCGGGAAAGCGAGGAGCGTTACCGCCGGCTGGTGGAGTCGTCTCCGGACACCATTTTCATCTCCTCGGACCGGAAGTTTGTTTACATCAATCCGGCCGGCCTGAAACTTTTCGGCGCGGATCGGCCGGAACAACTGCTTGGCAAGTTCATTTTGGATTTCATCCACCCAAGGTTCCGGCAGGAGGTTCTGGAGCGCATGGCGGCCATGGAAAGAAACCCGGAGCCGCTTCCCATCATCGAAGAGCAGTTTCTGCGACTGGATGGCAGCGTGGTGGACGTGGAGGCGGGGGCCATGCCGTTCACCTTTGAGGGAAAGCCCGGCGCGCAAGTCATTGTGCGTGACATCAGCGCGCGCAAACAGGCCGAGGAACTGATGCTGGCGAGCCGGGCGAAAATGCAGGCAGCTATGTCCAGCATGACCGATGCCGTGTTTATTTCCGATTCCAAGGGGCGGTTTATCGAGTTCAACGACGCCTTCGCGACGTTCCATAAGTTCAAGAGCAAGGATCAATGCAGTCGAATCCTGGCTGATTACAACGCGATTCTGGACGTATTCATGACCAATGGCGAACCGGTGCCGTCGGATCAGTGGGCGGTTCCAAGAGCGCTCCGGGGCGAAACGGCCACCAATGTGGAGCATGTGCTGCGACGCAAAGACACGGGCGAAACGTGGGTGGGCAGCTACAGTTTCGCCCCTATTCGCGACAAAGACGGTACGATTGTCGGATCGGTGGTTGTGGGTCGCGACATCACCGAGCGCAAGCGGACGGAGGAGGAAATCAACACCCTCAACGCCGAACTGGAGACGCGCGTTATCCAGCGCACTGCCCAACTGGAGGCGGCCAACAAGGAACTCGAGGCGTTTTCCTACTCGGTGTCGCACGACTTGCGCGCGCCGCTGCGGGCCATCAACGGCTTCGCGAACATCCTGGTGGAAGACCATGTCAAGCAACTCGGCGAGGAAGGCCGGCGGACCGTGGACATCATCTGCGACGAAACCAAGCGCATGGGCCAGTTGATTGACGATCTGCTGGCGTTTTCGCGGGTGGGGCGCCAGTCCTTGGATGCGGTGGAGATTGACATGGGCGGGTTGGCTCAGGCGGTCTTTGACGAGTGCGCGGCCCGGGCGACGGGCCGGCAGATCCAGTTCCAACTTCATCCGCTGCCGCCGGCGGAGGGCGACTGGGCTATGCTCCGCCAGGTGTGGGTAAACCTCATTTCCAACGCCATCAAATACACCCGTCCAAAGGAGACGGCGATCATTGAGATCGGAGGCCGTGCGGAAGGCTCGGAGCATCTCTACTACGTGAAGGACAACGGCGTCGGCTTCGACATGAAATATGTGGGCAAACTCTTCGGCGTGTTCCAGCGGTTGCACGGCGACGCTGAGTTCGAGGGCACGGGTGTCGGGCTGGCCATTGTCCAGCGCGTGATCCACCGCCACGGCGGCCGCGTCCGGGCGGAGGCAACTCTCAACGAGGGCGCGATGTTTTGTTTCTCACTGCCGGTAAGAAAGGGACGACCATGAGCACAAATAGCGAAGTTCAAATCCTGTTGGTTGAAGACAATCCGCGCGACGCCGAACTGGCCATGCGCTCGCTCAAGAAACGCAACCTGACCAACAAACTAGTCTGGGTCAAGGACGGCGAAGAGGCGCTGGAGTTTATCTTTGGTCCTCGCGGCGGAAACAGCCGGGTGCGCAACCGGCCCAAGATCATCCTGTTGGACCTGAAGCTGCCCAAGGTGGACGGTCTGGATGTCTTGCGCAAGCTCAAGTCCGACAACTCCGTGAAGACCATCCCGGTGGTGGTGCTCACTTCCTCTCGCGAGGAGCAGGACATCGTACGCAGTTACGAGTTGGGCGTGAACAGCTACATCGTCAAGCCCGTGAACTTCGACAACTTTTCCGAAGCTGTCGCGCAACTGGGATGTTACTGGCTGTTGTTGAACCAGCCGCCGGAACGTCCATCCGGAGTGCGCTTTCCCACCGCCAAGCCGTGAGCGAGGAACTCCAGATACTCAACCTCGAAGACCGCCCCGCCGACGCCGAACTGGTGATGCGCGAACTGAAGCGCGAAGGCATCCGGTGCAGCGTGCGGCGCGTCTGGACGGAGGCGGATTTTGCCGCCGGGTTGCGGAACCCGGCTCTGGACCTGATTCTGGCCGATTACTCCCTGCCGTCCTACGACGGCCTGTCCGCCCTGAAGCTTGCGCGAAAGAAACGCCCCGAAGTGCCCTTCATCTTCGTTTCCGCCAACCTTGGCGAGGAAACCGCCATTGACGCGCTGCACCAAGGGGCGACCGATTACGTGCTCAAGCACAGGCTGAACCGTTTGGGGCCGGCCGTGCGGCGGACCTTGCAGGAGGCGCAGAATCGCAAGCAGCTCGCGCAAACGGAGCAACAACTGGCCGAGAACGAAAAACGATACCGGGAGTTGTTCAACGGAATCAAAAGCGGCGTCGCGGTTTACGAAGTCCGGGGAAGCGGCGAGGATTTTATTTTCAAGGATTTTAACACGGCAGCCGAGCAGATCGAAAACGTGAAAAAGGAGGCACTGCTTGGGAAAGGCATCGCCAAGACGTTTCCGAATGTCCAGCAAATGGGGTTGCTGGACGTGTTCCGGCGCGTTTGGAAAACCGGTGTGCCCGAGCGGCACTCCGGTGCGTTGCGCCAGCAGGGTCGCAGTGTTTCGTGGCGGGAAAATTACGTCTATAAGCTGCCGTCGGGCGAGTTGGTGGCCGTTTACGACGACGTGACGGAGCGCAAACAAGCTGAAGAGAAGTTGAAGCAAGGCGAGGAACGGCTCCGTCTCGCGCTGGACGCAGGCCAGATGGGTGCATGGGAGTTGGACTTGGTCGGCGACACCAGTTGGCGGACGTTGCGGCACGACCAAATTTTCGGCTACGACATCCCGCCATCCCAATGGAATTACGAAATCCTCCTGAAGCATGTCGTGCCCGAAGACCTTGAGCCGGTCAAGCGTTGCTTTGCGCAGGCGCTGTTCACCGATCATCTCAGTTTTGAGTGCCGGATTGCCCGGCCGGGCCGGCCGCCGCGCTGGATTGCGGTCCGGGGGCGCGTCGGGCGCAACGAAAAGGGCGAACGGGTCCGGCTGATGGGCACGGTGAGCGACATCAGCGAGCGCAAGCTCATGGAACAGACGTTGCGCGAGAACGAACAGCGCCTCCGGTTGCTGGCCGACAACGCCAGCGACGTGATCTGGACGCTGGACACGTTGGGCCGGCTGAATTACGTGAGTCCCTCGGTTCAACGGTTGCTGGGCTACACGGCGGAGGAAGTCCTGTCGCGCGGTTTGGAACAAGTGCTGGTGGCGGCTTCCGCCACGGCGCTTCGCGGGAAGTTGGACGAAACGATCCCCCAGATGCGGACCGGCAAACGCGTGCGCGAAACGCTCGAACTCAAATACCTCTGCAAGGATGGCTGGACGGCATGGTGCGAGGTCGGCTACAGCGGGATGTTCGACGAGACGAACGCCTTTGTCGGCATCGTGGGGGTCAGCCGGGACATTTCCGAACGCCGGCGGACGGAGGATGCACTGCGCCAGGCGGAGGAGAAATACCGCGGCATTTTTGAGAACGCGGCGGAAGGCATTTTTCAGAGCACGCCCGACGGCAAGTTGATCACGGTCAACCCGGCGTTCGCGGCCATGCACGGCTACGCGTCGCCCGCCGAGTGTCTGGCGTCCGTTCAGGACATCGGTCGCCAGTTTTACCTGCACCCTGAATACCGGCGGGAGTTTCAACGGCAACTGGAAGAGCGGGGCGAAGTGCGGGGATTTGAAAACCGCGCCTACCGCAAGGACGGCAGCACGATGTGGGTTTCCACCAGCGCGCGCGTCACGCGGGGCTCGCAAGGCAGGGTGCTTTTCTACGAAGGATTTGTGGAAGACGTCACCGAGCGCAAGCGGGCGGAGGAGGAGCGTCTGCGGCTGGTCACGGCCATGGAACAAGCCGCCGAGACCATTGTCATCACCGATGCCCATGGCACAATCCTCTATGTCAACCCGGCGTTCGAGAAAATCACCGGCTACACGCGCGACGAGGCTCTTGGCCAGAACCCGCGCGTTCTCAAAAGCGGCAAACACGACACCGCGTTCTACCAGCACATGTGGGAGACACTCACGCGTGGCGAGGTCTGGCATGGCCGCATGATCAACAAAAAGAAGGATGGCACGCTTTACCAGGAGGACGCCACCATCTCCCCCGTGCGGGACGCAGCAGGCCGGATTGTCAACTACATCGCCCTCAAGCTCGATGTGACGCGCGAAGCCGAGCTTGAAACCCAACTGCGCCAATCGCAAAAGCTGGAGTCCCTCGGCACGCTGGCGGGCGGCGTCGCCCACGAGATCAACAATCCCATCAACGGCATCATGAACTACGCGCAGTTGATGGTGGACCGGCTGGCGGCGGACAATCCCCTGCGGGAATACGCGGCGGAGATCATCAAGGAAACCGATCGCGTGTCCCAGATCGTCCAAAACCTGCTCTCCTTTTCGCGGCAGGACAAACGGCAGCACGAGTGGACGCACATGAGCGACATCGTCAACTCCGTCCTCCGGCTCATTCAGACCGTGATGCGGCACGACCAGATCGCCTTGACCGTGGACGTTCCTCCCGACCTGCCCAAGGTGAAGTGCCACAGCCAGCAAATCCAGCAGGTGTTTCTGAACTTGCTGACGAACGCCCGCGACGCGCTGAACGAGAAGTATCCGAAACATGATGCAAACAAGACGATTCGCGTCACCGCCCGGTCGCTGGAGAAGGAAGGAAGCCGTTGGATTCGATTGACCGTTGAAGACCAGGGGGTCGGCGTGCCTCGGGAAATCCGCGACCGTGTTTTCGACCCCTTCTTCACCACCAAGGTCGGAAAAGGAGGAACGGGTCTGGGACTGTCCATCAGCCACGGCATCGCGAAAGACCATCAAGGGGGACTGCACTTTGAGACACAAACAGGGCTATACACGCGGTTTCATCTGGATTTGCCCGTCAAGGACTAACGAAAGGAAAGCATGGCTCGCATATTGATTGTGGACGACGAAAAAAGCATCCGCCTGACGCTGCAAGAGTTTCTGCGGGATGCGGGATACGAAGTGGAAACAGCGGAGGATGCAACCGTCGCGGTGCTGCAACGGCTCCCGTCCAAAAACTATGACGTGGTGGTGTCCGACATCGTGATGCCCCGCATCACGGGCGTGGAACTCCTGCAAGCCATTCACAAAGAATCGCCGCGCATTCAGGTCATCATGATCACGGGCCAGCCCGCCGTGGAAACGGCCGCCGCCGCCGTGCGGGCCGGCGCGTTCGACTACCTCGTCAAGCCGATTTCCAAGGAGACGATCCTGCGTTGCGTGGGCAACGCCGTCAGGCTGAAGGCGTCCGAAGACGAGCGCGCGCGCCTGACGGAAGCCAACCGCTGCTATCAAGAAAATCTGGAGCAGCAAAACCAGCAGCTGCAGATGAGCTACACTCACCTCCGCGACCTCGAAATCTTCCGCGACAATCTGGTTCATATGATCGCGCACGATTTGCGCTCGCCGATCGCGGCGATGATGGGTTATCTGGACCTGCTCAAGGCGAAGACCGCCGGAAAACTCACCAGCACCGAGGTGCGGTATTTCGACAGCATTCGTCAGAACACGGAGAGGCTGGTCGGCATGATTGCCTCGCTGGTGGATGCCAGCCGCCTGGAGGCGGGTGAACTGCCTTTGAACCGGCAGGCTTACGACCTCGCGGTCTTGATGCAGGCGGTCATGGAATCCATCGGCTCCCTGGTGGAAGAGCGTTTTCTGAGCGTCGAATTGCAACTGGAGCCGGTCGTGGCCAACGCCGACAAGGAGATCATTCAACGGGTGCTGGCCGCTCTGGTTGGCAATGCCATCAAGGCGTCTCCCGACAACGGCCGGATCCGTGTCACCGTGAGCCGGCACCATGCCATGGCGCGCGTGGCGGTGACCGACACGGGATCGGGGATTCGCCCCGAATCTCGCGGGAAAATCTTCGAAAAATACGGCGTGGTTGAACAGAACTTGCGTCAATACACCGTCGGCATGGGGCTGGTGTTCAGCAAACTCGCCATCGAAGCGCACGGCGGCCAGATCGGTGTGGAAAGCGAAGTCGGCA
>Ga0114951_10001212_pt1 | contig 32807 bp, 26 predicted proteins | sample AM7aDNAmetaG_FD_88677 | JGI IMG/M metagenome (GOLD analysis project Ga0114951, IMG submission 88677) | Freshwater microbial communities from Finland to study Microbial Dark Matter (Phase II) - AM7a DNA metaG | ecosystem: Environmental > Aquatic > Freshwater > Lake | place: Finland: Lake Alinen... | reverse complement strand
GCAGCTTGCCTTTCATCAATGATGTAAACAGTGCTGCTCCTGCATCTTCAGAAAAACCATGTCCTGGTTCATTGGTTTCGTCTTTCCAGCCGAAGAGTAAAATTTTAGGCAGCCCTGAACCGGAAACATTATCAAAGTTCCCACTTTGAGGGTTATAAACTCTTACTTCTCCTCCTCCAACACGGCTAACAATATCATTTGCCATGTCAGTCATCCATGTGCTTACAGGGTCTGTTGAGCCATAAATACTATACCCATGAGTAATTACAATAGTCTGGCCACTACTCCAAAGAGCAGAAATCAGAAAAAGAAAACAGATAACTATTTTTTTCATTACATATTTCATTATTTCAGGTCTTACGAAAATAATAAAATTTAATGGAAACCCTTGTAGTGTAATGTAAAATATTGTGAATAAAAAAAATCATTTTTTTTACAGTCTTATTATTTTAATAATCTAATTTTGCAAAAAATTTATAAATTATAACCAAATCCTATGACAAATAATAATTTTATTGAACTGGATGATGCTGTAGTTAAGTTTGTAGGAGATTCCGGCGATGGTATGCAACTTACCGGGACGCTCTTTGCAGACGCTGCTGCATTAATAGGCAATGATTTAGCCACATTTCCCGATTATCCTGCTGAAATCCGTGCACCTCACAATACTGTTGCCGGTGTATCAGGTTTTCAGGCCCATATTGGTAAAAGAAGAATACACACTTCAGGCGACCTTTGTGATGTGCTGGTAGCAATGAATCCTGCCTCATTAAAAGCTAACTTAAAGTGGTGTAAACCTAATGCCATTATCATTTTAGACAGTGATATTTTCGACGAAAAAGCTTTTGAAAAAGCCGGGTATAAAACCAATCCTCTTGATGATGGATCACTTAAAGCTTACAATGTTATTAATATGCCCATCTCTACTTTAACTAAAGATTCTTTAGAGGGTGTTGTTGCCGACCCCAAAATAGGGTTAAAAAGCAGAAACATGTTTTGCCTCGGCATTGTTTATAACCTTTTTGCAATGAACTTAGATGTGGCATATCACTTACTTAAGAAAAGATTCAAAAAGAAACCCGAAATAGCTGAAATGAACAGAAAGGTAGTGGTTGCAGGTTATAATTATGCAGAAAAGAATAAGACTTTTGAAAAGAAATTTCACGTTGGGCCGGCAGAACTCGAAAAAGGCAAATACAGAAATATTACCGGTAATATCGCCACTGCATGGGGACTATTAGCTGCTTCTGAACGTTCCGGCAGACCATTATTTTTAGGGTCTTATCCTATTACTCCTGCCACTGAGATATTAATGGAATTGGCTCTTCATAAATCTCTTGGTGCTAAAGTGTTTCAGGCAGAAGATGAAATTGCAGGTATCTGTTCAGCTATAGGTGCTAGTTTTACAGGGTCTTTAGCGTGTACAACAACGTCAGGACCGGGTCTTTCGCTTAAAAGTGAAGCCATTGGTCTGGCTGTTATGACTGAATTACCTTTAGTCATTGTAAATGTTCAAAGAGGAGGTCCTTCAACCGGTTTGCCAACAAAATCAGAACAGTCAGACTTGTATCAGGCACTGTACGGACGTAACGGCGAATGCCCTGTTATTGTTATAGCAGCATCAACAGCCGGTAATTGTTTTTACTATGCTTATATGGCTGCCAAATTATCTATGGAGCACATGACGCCTGTTATCCTGCTTACTGATGGGTATATAGCAATGGGCTCACAGATATTTAAAATTCCTAAAGTTGCTGATTTACCGGGCATCAAAGCTCCTATTGCTGAAGCCAATGACCCTGATTATAAACCATTTAAAAGGGATGAAAATTTAGTCAGAAAATGGGCTATACCAGGAACAGAAGGCTTAAGACACAGGGTGGGCGGCTTAGAAAAAGAAAATATTATTGGCACCGTCAGTACGGATCCTCTTAACCACCAGCTGATGTCAGAGCTGAGACTTAAAAAAGTGCTTAAAGTGGCTGATTTTATTCCTGAACAAACGTTGGTAGGCGATGATAGTGGAGATTTATTGGTTGTCAGTTGGGGAGGCACTGAAGGTGCTGTACGATCAAGTGTCAGACAAATGATTAAAGCAGGGAAGAAGGTAAGTCAGGCTCATTTTAACTATATCATGCCGTTACCTAAAAACACAGAACAGATTTTCAGTCGTTTTAAAAAGATTGTAGTTTGTGAATTGAATCTAGGACAGTTTGTAAACTATCTGAGATGCACACTGCCCCAGTTTAAGTACGAACAATTCAACAAGATACAAGGATTACCATTTATGGTGGCAGAATTAAAAGAAAAGTATAACCAATTAATGGAGGGTAAATAATATGATTGACAACAACACAATTGAAAAATCGCATGAAGATCTTTCAAAACAAGATTTCGTCAGCGACCAAATGGTAAAATGGTGCCCCGGTTGTGGAGCCCATGCCATCCTGGCTTCAGTAGCCAATGTTTTTCCTATAATTGGATATAAAAAAGAGAGTTTTTGTATGGTGTCAGGTATAGGCTGTTCATCGCGCTTTCCATACTATGTAAACACCTATGGAATTCATGGTATTCACGGCAGAGCCAATGCTATTGCCTCCGGCGTTAAAATAGCCAATCCTCATCTTAGTGTATGGATTGCAACGGGTGATGGCGATTCGATGGCCATTGGAGGTAATCATTTTATCCATATCATCAGAAGAAATATTGATGTAAACATCATGCTCTTCAATAACCAGATTTATGGTTTAACCAAAGGACAGTATTCACCTACAACACCTATGGGTACAGTAACCAAGACATCGCCGCAGGGCACAATAGAACATCCTTTTAATCCTGCCAATCTTGTGCTGGGAGCTCAGGGAACGTTTTTTGCCAGGGTTGTTGACACACGTCCCACGCTGATGACCGAAGTAATGTACGAAGCAGCTAAACACGACGGCACTTCTGTAGTTGAAATCTTGCAGAACTGCGTTATCTTTGCCGACAAAGTACACGATAATATCACTTCAAGAGAGAATAAAGACGACCACCAACTGGTGCTGAAAAATGGAAAAGCCATGATTTTTGGCAAAGACAAAAATAAAGGCATAATCTTTAAAGACTCTATATTACAAGCGGTTACTATAGGCGAGAACGGTTATACTATCAAAGATATTCTTGTTCACGACCAGTACCAGAAAGATCCCGGTATTCATCGTATGTTGGCCAGAATGAGCCCCAATCGTGGTGGCTTACCTATAGCTTTGGGTGTTATACGCTCTGCTGCTTACCCTACTTACGATGATATGGTTGTAGAACAGATTGATTATGCTAAAGCCAACAGCCCCATCAAATGCGTTGATGATTTGCTGAACAGCGGTGATACGTGGGATATTTAGGAGGTTGGCAGTTGCAGGAAGCAGTAAATACAGTATAAGATAAAGTTGACGCAAGATAGATAGAAATTTCTCCACCAAAACCAAAACCAAAAAAAACCATAACATTATTGTTGTGGTTTTTTTATTTGTTATATTTGACATAAAAACAAAGCAGAATTGGTGTAAGTCAATATATGAACTACACTGATGATTATAAATTTATATACTGATGAAAAAAGCTATTGTTATCGGAGCTACATCCGGTATAGGAAGAGGATTAGCAAAATTATTGGTTGATAATGGATATCTTGTTGGAATTACCGGACGGCGTTTAGAATTATTGAGGGATATAAAAAACGAAAATCCAAATAAATATTTTATTAAAACATTCGATATTACAGATACTGACTCTGTCACAAAGTATTTAAATGAGCTTGTCAATGAATTAAACGGTCTTGATTTATTAGTTATTTGCTCAGGAACCGGCGATCTGAACAATTTTTTGGATTTTGCAATAGAGAAAAGGACTATAGACACTAATGTCTCGGGTTTTACAGCTGTTGCAGGCTGGGCATATAATTATTTTGAGAACAATAAAATGGGACATTTAGTGGCTGTAAGTTCAATAGCAGGGCTTCGTGGCAATAAACTGGCTCCCTCTTATAATGCCACAAAAGCATATCAGATTAATTATTTGGAAGGATTGCGACAAAAAGCCTATCAGTCGAAACTGCCTGTTATTGTCACTGATATACGTCCGGGATTTGTGGATACTGATATGGCAAAGGGCGATGGATTATTCTGGGTGTCAACTGTTGAGAAAACAGCATCTCAAATATTCAAAGCTGTTAAACAAAAAAAGAGAATAGCCTATGTGACTAAACGTTGGGTATTAATTGCATTGGTTTTTAAATTATTGCCCCGTTGGATATTTGACAAAATATAAATAATAGTTAACCCAGCTGCTTAAGTTAATAAAAATCAGAATATCAATAAATTATGAACACAATAATGATATCTAAATACAAAAGTGGACAAGAGATAATGATTCATAACCTGATTAAGAAAGTTTATGATGAATTTGTTGCCATTGACTATATCGATGAAGGCAACAGATTTTTTTATGACTGGATTGAACCTTCTGCTATTGCTAAAAGACAGGTTAATAAAGAAAACTTATGGGTTGCAATTAATGATTCTGAAATTATTGGCATGATTGAAATCAGAAATAATAACACAATATCTCTGTTGTTTGTAGATAAAGAATACCAGAGACAAGGTATTGCCAAGAAACTTTATCAGGAATCGTTGAAGGTTTGTAGACAAAGAGACCCTGATCTTGATAAGTTTTATGTCCACGCTTCGCCATATTCTATACCTATTTACAAGAAATTAGGATTTGTAGAAACAAGCGGTATGCAGGAAGAAAATGGAATAAAATACTTGCCCATGGAAATGATAATAAACGAAATATGATTCATTTGAGAATTGAATGATAAACTTGATTAAAAGGATTTATAAATACACTTAATATCAGCGATGGATATATATTTATATTCTATTAATATTTAATAATCTTCTGTAAATAAATTGATTTCTCACTTTTAACCTGCAACAAATAATACCCTTGTTCTAAATCAGATAAATCTAGTTTTGTTTGTTTAATACCGACATTGTGTAATGTCTTAACTTCTTGCCCTAAAGCATTAAACAGAACTATATCGGTCATTAGATTATTATTTGAAATAACTATTTCTTTATCTGTAGGGTTAGGATAAACAGAAATGTTATTCTGTATTTTAGTGATATTAAGAATACCTAGCGGGTGTAATATTGAGTCAACCCATTCAGGATGGTCTATGAAAGGATTTCTGTTATGCTGTATAGCATAAATAGCGTTGTTTCTGTCTGTTTCCTTTTGGCTCACTGGGTCGTTAATGTGCCATTGATACATAAGGTTATAGGCCCAGTCTTTTAACTCAGAACCAGTTGTCATGCTGCTTCCCGGCCAAGAGGAGCTTTCGCTGTAATATCGCACTGTAATATAAAAATAAGAACGGGCTATATCTCCTTTAAATTCATCAATAGGCTCAAAAACTGTTGAAGTATAACCAGGGAAAGTGCATGGCCCTAATTTGCTGCCATTCTGTGAAGACCATGTAGGGTTGCTTACTTCACCATAAGGATAATTGCTTCTTCTATTATTTACATACCCATCGGTGGGGTAAATGTGAAATAAATCGGAGTAAGTGGGTATAGAAGTGCTATTGAACCAGCTTTGAGGCCACGAATGTTCCTTGTTATAACAGTCTCCTTCTGCTGAGTAATTCCCACATTGATCAGAAGAAACAGCATAAGAAAAAGTATAAGGGGGAGTCCCTGATGGCACATCTGAATAAATATCCCAGACAATATTACCTCCCATATTATCGGTACTTGGAAACTCATTATCAAGATTAGAATAAGAAATAACTGTATGATTTTTTATGATGTTATGTAAAGCTACTTTCAGTGCCAATCCGTTTAAACCGTAAGCTGAATCATAGTAACCCTGAGGTATTTGCGCTTTTGAAAAGCAGAATAATAAAAGAAAGAAAAAGAGATTAAATGTTTTTTTCATCATAAAATTTTATACTGCAAAGGTACGTCAAAACTTGCATATAGATAACAGTAATTAATGTATATTTGTACTATGAGACTGTATAAAAAATTTGAATTGCAGGATTCTTCTGGTTTTTCAGACCTTTTATTAGAATGGTTAAAGGGAGCCAGCAGGATTGTTTATTTAAATTCAAACCAGCTAGATAAAAAGTATGGTTCTTATGATTTTTTATGTGCTTATAGTGTTTTTAATGAGTTTATTTGCCCTGTTAATAATATATTGCCTGATTTTAAAAGATTTTTTTATAATGCCCAGGATTGGTTGTTTGGTTTCTTTTCTTATGACCTTAAAAATGAATTGGAAAATCTTTCTTCTGCCAATGAAGATGGTATCAGGATGCCTTTGATTCATTTTTTTCAACCACAGTTAGTGTTTCTGAAAAAGCATAATATTCTTGAAATTGGGTATATTTCTGAATTATACACAGAACAACGAGTTGAAAGTGTTTTTAATGATATTATCAAAACAGTATTGCCTGGTAAAAAGGAAAAAGGAAAGCCTCTTTTTGAAAAAGTTTGTTTAAAAGTTAAAAAAAAAGATTATTTAAAAAATTTCATAACCATTAAAGACCATATTCAGAAAGGCAATATTTATGAGATGAATTTTTGTCTTGAGTTTTTTGCAAAATACGAAGCTTCTATTGAAGCTGTTGAACTTTACAAAAAGCTTAATAAGTTGTCTCCTGCTCCTTTTTCTTGTTTATATGTGCTTGGCGATAAAAGTCTTGTTTGTGCCAGCCCTGAGAGATTTTTAAAAAAAACCGGAAACCATCTCATTTCTCAGCCTATAAAAGGAACAATAAAAAGAGGTAAAACTGAAGAAGAAGATAAAGAGCTGGCTCTGGACCTTGTTACTAATGAAAAAGAAAAAAGTGAAAATGTGATGATTGTTGACTTGGTCCGAAACGACCTGTCGCATTACGCCCAAAAGGGAAGCGTAAAAGTAGAAGAGTTGTTTGGTATTTATAGTTATACCCAGGTTCATCAGATGGTATCTACAGTAGCATGTGAACTCAAAGAAGACACTTGCCCTGTTGATGCTATAATGAAGTGTTTCCCTCCCGGTTCAATGACGGGGGCTCCTAAAATAAAAGCCATGCAGATTATAGAAGACCTGGAATGTACTAAAAGAGGATTGTATGCGGGTGCTGTGGGTTATTTTACGCCTGAAAAAGATTTTGATTTTAATGTCGTCATCAGAAGTATATTAATAAATAACACTGAAAAATACGCTTCATTGATGGCGGGTGGAGCCATAACAGCTAAATCTGAGGGTGAAAAAGAATATGACGAATGCATGCTCAAAGCCAATGCAATGATTAAAGCGTTAACGCAATGAAGAAGAAGTGCCTAAAGTGCCTCACTTCGATACACTCAGTGTAAAAGAGTATGGAGTTAAAATTTTTTTATTGTAATTTTGATTTAATAAAGTAAAAATATGCTAACCAGTTTTAAACGCTTTGTAGAAAAGAATAATCTCTTCGACACATCACAGAAGATTATTCTGGCTGTGAGCGGCGGGGTCGATTCAATGGTCTTAGCCTATCTGTTTCATAAAGCAGGATTTAGTTTTGATATGGCCCATTGTAATTTTTCTTTAAGAGGAAAAGAGGCCGACATGGACGAAGCATTAGTCAGGACAACAGCTGAGCAATACAAAGTGTCTTTTTATTGTAAGAAATTCAATACTAAAAAATTTGCTAAAGAAAATAAAATGTCAATACAGATGGCAGCCCGTGAATTGAGATACAATTGGTTCAACGAGCTTCATCAAAACAATTTATGCGATTATATTGCGTTGGCCCATCATCAGAACGATATTGCAGAAACTTTTTTAATTAATCTTATGAGGGGAACGGGTATTAGCGGTTTGCATGGCATCAGAGCCAAAACAAGCATCTTTATCAGACCATTGCTCTTTGTTGATAAAAAACAGATTGAGGCTTTTGCAAAAATCAACGGCATTGCTTTTCGTAACGATAAGTCTAATGCTGACGATAAGTATATCCGGAATAAATTGAGAAATAAAATTATCCCTTTGCTCGAAACTATCAATCCTTCTGCTGTTAGTTCTTTGTGCGATACTGCTGCACATTTGTCCGAGGTTGAACGCTTATACAGACATCATATAGAGAAACAAAAGAATAAAATATTAGAAAAAAAAGGCTCCCTCTCGGTAATTAACATAAATCAACTGAAAAAAACAGAAGCACAGTCAACGTTGCTTTATGAAATATTAAGTCAATATACCTTTAATACCTCTCAGATAAGAGATATTTTAAATGCTGTTGATGGAATTTCCGGAAAAGTTTTTTATTCGCCTACACATAAACTGTTAAAAGACAGGGAGGCATTGATTATTGAAGAGCTGCAACAGAACGAAAATGACACATTGTTAATTGGTGAAAGTAACGAATATATAAAAACAGACAGTATAGCACTTTATATAATTAACTTTATTAAACCAGATAATTTTAACCCGTTTACTGCTTCTGATAATACTGTTTTTCTAGATTTCAATAAAGTTAAATTCCCTCTCACTTTAAGAAAATGGGAAAATGGCGATTATTTCATCCCTTTGGGAATGAAAAAGAAAAAGAAAATTAGTGATTTCCTGATTGACAACAAGATAAACCGCTTTGAAAAAGAAAACGTAAAAATCTTATGTGCCGACGAAAAAGTAGTTTGGATTGTAGGAATGAGAGCCGACGAGAGATACAAAATCACACCACAAACCAAACGCGTATTAAAAATCCAAATTTTGTAAAATAGCAAAATAATATTAATTTTGTATAACATATATACATATAAATAAATAGATATGAGAAATGCAGTTTTAAAACACAGTTTACTCTTGGCAATATTTGTTTTACTTGGCAATGTTGTTTTTTCACAGATATTAAATCCTGTAAAATGGTCATTTTCTGTTGATAGAGTAAGCGATGATGAAGCTATTTTGATATTAAAAGCCAATATTCAAAAAACATGGCACTTGTACGGAACGGCTATACCTGAAGGTGGACCTGTTGCGACATCTTTTACTTTTGAGCCTGCTAAAACAAAATATAAACTTATAGGGAAAATATCTGAACCCAAAGGGAAAACAGCCTTTGACCCTAATTTTGAAATGAATCTTAAGTTGATTGATAAGCAAGCTAATTTCAAGCAAAAAATCAGAATACTTACACCAGAAGCTTTTATAATAAAAGGCTCTGTAGAGTTTATGTGCTGCGACGATTCGCGCTGTTTGCCACCCACCGAAGAGCATTTCGAATTAAAGATAGATAAGAAAACAGGTGCAGCACCCGGAGTGGTTGCCATTGACACGGCGTCAACAGACACTGTACATGTAGCCAAAACTGATTCTATACCCAAAGTAGTCGAAAAACCAAAAAAGGAAGAACAGAAAAGTGGCATATTATGGATTTTTGTTTTAGGGTTTTTAGGTGGATTACTGGCACTAGTGACCCCTTGCGTCTTTCCGATGATACCCATGACTGTCAGTTTCTTTCTGAGAGGTAAAAAAAGTAAAAAACAAGGCATTACCGATGCTTTATTTTATGGCATTTCAATAATGATAGTTTATGTTGTTTTAGGTCTGGGTATTACTGTTATTTTCGGCGCCAATGCCCTTAATGCCATGTCGACAAATCCCATTTTTAATGTTTTATTCTTTTTATTACTTGTTATTTTTGCCATATCTTTTTTTGGTGTATTTGAGCTTCAGATGCCTGCCAAATGGACCAATGCCCTCGACAGTAAAGCCGATAAAACCTCCGGTTTTATAAGTATTTTCTTTATGGCTTTCACACTGGTATTGGTGTCTTTCTCATGCACAGGACCGATTATAGGAACTTTGCTCGTTGAAGCCGCTGTATCTGGCAAGACATTATCTCCTTTGGTAGGAATGACGGGGTTTTCTCTGGCTTTAGCCATTCCATTTACATTGTTTGCGGTATTTCCTTCGTGGCTGAAATCTATGCCTAAGTCAGGAGGATGGCTTAATGCCATAAAAGTAGTTTTAGCTTTCTCTTTGCTGGCTTTTGCTTTAAAGTTTTTATCTACCGCTGACCTTGTCGGACAATGGCATTTCCTTTCACGTCCTCTTTTCATCTCTTTGTGGATTGTCATATTTTCTCTTATGGGTATGTATTTATTGGGTAAAATCAAATTCTCCCATGACAGTGACATGCCACATCTGCCTGTTGGCAGGTTGTTTTTATCAATTGCCGTTTTTACTTTTGTTGTTTATATGATACCAGGCCTCTGGGGTGCTCCCCTCAAATTTATTAGCTCATTCTTACCACCCATGACAACTCAGGATTTTGTGCTTACTGAAGGTGGCGGCAGTTATCCTTCAGAAGAACTCCCTGCTGGTAAAAATGTAAGTAAAGGCGTTCACGGCTTAATCATGTTTCATGATTATAAGGAAGGGTTGGCTTATGCCAAAGAAAAGGGCAAGCCTGTCTTCTTAGACTTTACCGGATTGGGTTGTGTGAACTGCAAAAAAATGGAAGCCGATGTATGGTCAGACAGCAGGGTACTTAACATCCTCAGAAAAGACTACGTTATTATTTCTCTTTATATTGACGACAGAACTACTTTACCCGAGTCAGAACAATATGTTTCTAAATTAGGTGGCAGAGAACATAAAATTAAAACTATTGGAAACAAGTGGAGCGATTTTCAGGCCGAAAAGTTTGGCGTTAACTCCCAACCATACTACGTTTTACTCGACAATGAAGGTAAAAAACTAGTTGAAGAAGCTTTCTCTTTCAGTACAGACGTAGATGCGTTTGTTAAGTTTCTGGAAGCGGGGAAGAATAAGAAAAAATAGAGTGTTATTGAGAAATATAAAATACTTATCGTTTCAGGTATAAAAAATTTATTAGTCGTTAGGATTAATAATCTTTTTCAATAAATTTAACTTATCAAATTTGAATTTCCTTTTCGAATCTCTTAATATCCAAAAGATTACACCGCTTATTAGGGCTGCAAAAAAGCACCAAACAGAAGTGAGGTATTGCCTGAAAAATATAGCTGAAATTAAGCACGATAGAAACATTAAAATGCCCAGAAGATGCGTTCTCTTGACACTCGATACAAAAAGAGGAATGATTGTGGCAATTAAATAAACTGCAAAAGCAAAGTCAGCAACAGTTTTGGGGAAGTCGTTCTTGTACAACACATGATAACCTATTATTTCAGGGGTTACATTGAGAAATATTAAACAAAAAGCATAGTACACCGACAAAGCAAAGCCCATAACCAATAATAAATAAAGTATTCTTTTTTTCTTCTTGTTCTCTTCCATGAATAAAACTGAAAAAGGAATCATCATAGGCCATATTACAAGAGCCATTATAAGAAAGAAATAAGTAAAAAATTTCAGCACAGAGGCGTATTCAGGATTTGGTATTGTCAACCACAAAAATCCTTCGGCAATCTGCTGGATACCAAAAAATATAGGGATGCAGGCAAATACTATCTGAGAAGGCTTATGAATTTTCCTTATAGTAGCAACACCTATTGCGGAGATGATAATACCTCCTGCAAAACTAGCTTCGGGTGAAAAACACATAATTAATTTCCTTTCTTTTATTAGTATTAAAAAGTCATTTTAACAATCTCAAAAATGAAAAACATTAATAAGAGTACAAATATAATAAATATTTATTACAATCAATATTTCAATGTCGTGTGGTAAAGAATTATTTAGTTTTCTTCTTTTTTACAACATACCGCATAAAATATATTACTGTCAGCACACCTGCAAATATTGCCATACCTATAGCTTCGTCTGATTTTAAGTGGCTGAGAAACCAGATAATTATAATGAGTGCTATGGTAGGAATGGTTAACCCAAAGGGCATTTTAAATGTGCCTTGAATTACCGAATTATTTGTAAACCTGAATTTGAACGTTGATAAAACAACACCCAGATATATGAGCAACATTGAAGCGCTCGAAAGAATTGCCAACTGTTTAAACCCACCAGCAGTAGAAACCACAAAAGATAAAATCTCATAAACAATAATTGCCAGGTAAGGTGTGGCAAATTTTGGATGTATTTTAGATAAGATTTTGGGTAGCAGCCCGTCTTTTGCCCCTGCAAAAATCAATCGAGGATAGACCAGGGGGGAGGTGCCCAGATTACCAAAAATTGAGACTATTGCAGCACCAATAAGAATGGTAACACCTAAAGGACCTATAAGGACATTAGCCACTGCCGCTAAAGGAGCAGCTTCATGATTTTTTAAATCGGCACCCAATACACCTTGTGCAACTAACTGAATAGCTATATAAAATAATACAACGAAACCGATACCTATTAACAAGCCTACAGGAGCATTTCGTCGAGGGTTTTTCATCTCACCGCTTAAATTTAAAGCAGCTTCCCCGCCAATAAAAGCAAAAAATAAAATCAGAGAAGCCTCTCCTAAAGAATTAACAGAAGGCCATGTCTCCCACTTTAAATTGCCTGATGAAGCACTAAAGAAACCAACACAAATCAACAGAAATAATGGGGTTAGTTTGACAAGGGTAATGAGCCTTACCATCCGCATCCCGTGTTTAACACCCCTCACATTTATATAAGTATACCAGCCAAACACAAACAAGAAAAAAAGCCCTCTGTAAAATGTGTGGGCAAAAATAGGGAAGGGTATCGATAGCATATCAACCATACCATTGGCTACGGCTGCATCTGACAAGAGCCCAAACCCAAACATAAAAAAGAAATTAGTAAGAAAACCTGCATAGGGACCAAATGCTGATTCTACATAAGCATAGGCACCACCACTGCATGTAATGCGACTACTTGCTTCTGCAAAGCAAAGCATAACGGTAAAAAGAATCAGACCGCAAAGCAAATAAGCTAAAATACTTGCACTTCCTAAACTGGCAGCTATAACAGCAGGAATTAAAAAAATACCCCCACCTACAACATTATTGACGACATTTGCTGCTACATCTATAGTACTTATTTCTCTCTTTAATCCTTCGTTTTGTTCAATATCCATTATTTAAAGTGAGCTTGAATAAGGTAACGATTTTATATAATCTTCCATGAACTGCCAATCGGGAGTATTATCATTTTTTATAGGTAATTTAATGATTGAAGATGGCATTCTTGATGGTCTCCATTTTCTCCCATATGCCCAGCGATATTTTTCTTTTTCAATTAATGTACAGATAAACATTGCAAGATATTTATTCCATTCGTGGTTTATTAAATATAATACATTGACATCATGTGAACATGTAAAATCATTCATTTGGTAAAATGCAAATCCAACAGAACCATTATTAGATACAGTTATACAATTCCCTTTAAATATTTTTTGTTCAATATCATGTCCATTACTTCTTTCATCTTTATGGTTATTTTCAATTTCATTAATTGAAAAATAATCAGTAATACCGTTGTTATATTCTGTCGCACCTATGAAAGGAGTATTGCCAATCTCGACTTTTTCGGGTTTTTTATTATAATATCCGTTTTCAATTTTGAATACTTCATCATACCTAAAAGCTTTCCATTTATTAAGTATTAGTTTAAGATTATTAGAATTAATTGCAAGAGGTTTAAAAGAATTAGTCCAAATTGATTTAGCGTTAAGGGGCAACTGAGGAATTAAATAATTGTTTACATAGTATTCAATCCATTTCCAATCAGGTTTTTCGTTTATTGATGGTAGTTTTATTACACTTGAAAGCATTCTTTCTGAAAACCATTTACGACCATAATTAAATCTATATTTTTCCTTATTGATAATTGTACATAAAAACAGAGCAATGCTTGAATTTATATTAAATTTAGGATATAATATGTTAACATCATCACTTGCCCAAAATGGTTTTGATTGATAAAACGATTCAGCAATTGAACCATTATAAGTTACTGAAATTACTTTTGGTAAATGCAAATGTTTATCATTTCCAATATAGGCAGTAATTCCATTATTTGTCTCAGTTGAACCGATAAAAGGAATACATCCATCAATATAGTTTTCTTTTGTTAGTCGCTTACCCTTTTTTATTTCAAACAAATCACCATAAACAAAAGGCTTCCAATTGCTAGTATTTAATTCCATTGTTTCCATTTTTTACTAAAAAAGCTGCATAATTTTTCATTTTTTCAATAAAATCAGCATCACAAAGCGTTGAATAATCAGTTTCCAAATAAGCTTCTGCACACCATTCATCTGTTCCACAAACTTCATGCTTCACAGATAAACCTGGTATTTCATCTAAATTATTATAAGCAGTAATCCATTTGCTTTTTATTGATTCCCATCTGGTTCTTGCGTCAATTCTGCCTTTATGTTTGCGTTTTTCAAATCCATCATTTTTAAAATAGCCAAACCATGTTTTACGTCCCTCGTTTTTTTCGTTGGTTTTAAAAACCATTATCATTGTAACCACACCAACAGGATAAAATAAATCGTCGGGCATAGAAAGCACGGCATGTAAGCGGTGATTTTGAAGAATTCTGTTTTTTATTGCAATAAGTTCTTTCTCGTTTTTTATTCCACAGCTCATTTGTACAATGGCGACCACCGTTCCGTTTTGGGGTGCTACCATATTCAAGGCATGTTCAATAAAAAGCATTTGCCCATCAGTCCCCACATCATAAGGCGGATTTAAAAAAGCCATATTTGGTTTATGGTTGGTTTTTACTGCCTCATCCAAAGCGAAGCAATCGCCACAATAAATATTTGATTTTCCATCACCGCGCAGCAACATATTTGAACAGGCATAAGTAAACATTGAAGGTCGAAGTTCAATACCAATTAGTTGATTGGCTTTAATGTCATTTTTCTTGCTTTCATCATTGCCAGCAAGAGTAAGCATACGCTTCATACCTGCAATTAAAAACCCGGCAGTTCCGCAAACAGGATCATATAAAATTGAATTTGTATTTATTTTTGCCAAATCGCAAAACAGGTCAGTGATATGAAATGGGGTAAGAACTAATCCCTGACTTTGTTCACTCCCTGCATAGCGTATAAATTCAGTATAAAACCTTCCCAAAACGTCAAATCCGCTTTGCTCCATATCAATTAACGGATATACATTTCTATGAAGGTATTCCACCATTTGTTTGGCCACTTCCACCGACTGTTCGCGTCCTTTTTTGTTTTTATGTTTAACTTCGTTTTGTTTGAAAATCGGTTCATTCAATATCTTGCTGTACTCTCCGATCATTTCAGTTTTATTCCGAACTTTATTACCTGCCAACACATTTTCGATGGCAGAAAGCAAGGCTTTTCCAAGGCTTATTGAGGTTTCATGGGTTTTGTAGCTGATTCTGAAAGTGTCGTTAAGTAACGATAAAAGTATTGCACTTACAATAGTGCATCTGATTGTTTCTGTTATAGAATAAGCTTGATACTCCTCATTTAATTCAATGGCTTTTTGGATAATATCTACATTTCTTAAATTATCGGCAAATTGTTCATTATTAAACAACTTCAGATAATTGTTGATAGGGAGAAGTTTCTTGTCGCTAATTTCTTTATATATTTCCTCTTCTTTTCTCCAAACAAAATGAGAAACGAGCAATTCTTGTTGTGTTTGACCGCTTACGGCAATTGCCACAACATCAAATTGTTCAGATAACCTTTTTGCATAATGCAATACACCATCTACAGCATAATCTTTAGGATTGTTTAAGTCTTGGCTTCTATGGGCAAAACATGAGGCTTTACATTCAATAACTATCAAGTAATCCATATTACCCGAAGGGAAAGATAGAATAAATTCTGGCTTGCCAATTCCTTTTCCGCTTTTCGAAGCACTGTGCAGTAATTCAATTATTCGTTTACTAAACGACTTTTGTTCTTCAAGTTTTATAGAACTGAACAAGGGATCACCTTTAAAGTGGTCTCTTACTATGTTTTCTGTTATACGTTCGTTGGACATAATTTAAAAATTTAATTTGCCTTGTTCTACTTTGATGGTTTTGATATATTTAACTTTTTGCTCCGCAAGTTCAAATACCGTGTCAGGGCATTTATATTTATAACAATCATCAGCAAATTTTTCGCTGAAATATTGTTTTTTAATTTCATCAATGCTTATTTTAAATATTTTAGCCAAAAGGGGTAATTTGTCTTCTTTTAAGATTTTTTTTCCTGTTTCAATTTTACTCAAGCCACCACTGTCAAGTCCAATTTTAGCTGCAAGTTGAGTTTGATTTAACCCTTTTTCATTTCTTAATCTTTTTATATATTCTCCAAAACTTTCCATTTATTGCCTTGTCAAATTTAACTTGGTTATTTTTGACAAATTTATGCTATCCTTTCTTTAATTCCAAATTTATTTTAAAAGTGTCAATAAAAAAATTGCTTGTTTGGCTTTAGTTAGCGTTGGAACAAGGGTTAAAATGCAAAAATATACAGAAAGATGCAAAAATGAGCAACATATTGAAAAATAACAATTTAACAATTATAACAATATAACAATTTAATGTATCAATGCCTTCAATTTATCTTTGAATAACCAATTTTTGATTTCCTGTCAGGTCTTTTGATTTAACAGCAACCATATAAATGCCATCACTTAAATCCCGGATATTAATTTGCCGCTGGTTTGGTCTCAACACCTCTGTCCTGACCAATGCCCCCATTGCATTATAAATATTTAATATGCTGCCCGTTTTGTTAGGGTTGTCTATATCAAGAGTAACCATGTCTGAGGCAGGATTAGGATACAAATTAAATAAATTATTTTGAACAGGCTGTTCGGGAGCCGATGTTATAAGGTTGTCAAAACTCAGGTTATCAATATAAAGAACAGAATTACCCTGAACAGCCATAGCTCCATCACTGTTGAAAGAAGAGAAAAATATCCTTGCACTGTCAGCATCGGTATAGGTTGAAAAAGGTAAAGTAAATGAAGCCCAATTGGAAACAGTTACAGTGTCTTTGAGCGATACCTGATTTACTTCGACTCCGTGATAGTATAAACAAATAAAAATTCTCATAGTGTCTTTATTTTCAGGTAAAAATTTATAATACCCGCAAAATGATGTCGGATGACCAATAATTTTAAAAGCAGGGTAGTTGCACCCATTAGCACCGCCTGACCATGCAAGACCCATTGAACCCCATGCTGGAACAAGAGAAGTGTTGTTTTCTATTTTTAATGAATAGCTTCCTACAGCAGCAGGGTAATGATCATTAGATCTGGTAATTCCAAAATAGCTGCCTGTTGTATCCAGAAAATCATTGGTACAATACCAGCCGTCTGGTTTCATGCAATTGCCGTAAGTACTCCAACTTTCAAAACCGTTGTTTGGGATTTGTGATTTTGAATTAATAGTTATAGCAATTAATAATGTCAGAATAAATGTAATTTTTTTCATTTTTACTTTGTCAGTGATTATAGTGCTGATTCCGCACTTTTAAAAATATTTATTAACTATTTTAGTATTTACGTTCTTTTTATTACAAGCAACTAATTAGTGTTTTATATCTTTATTAAACAAAAATAAGCAGAAAGTATCAAAAATGAACAACATGTAGAAAAAAATTATATTCAACCGAACTTTAATAGCATAAAATATCACAACTAACCGACATATGAAATTTTATTATACTGCCACTAAGACCCTAAGACACTAAGTTGCACAAAATCAATAAATTATTCTTAGTGAATCTTCGTGGCTTTGTGACTTTGTGGCTATTATTAAAAAACGACCCTATAGAAAAAATATTATTTTTGAATAGCGCATCTATTGAGACTTTTAAATATAAAGTTAATTTTTTAGTCGGTTTGTAGTGATTAAATATAAATAAATATAGGGAATTCTGATTTTTTTCTTAAATTTGTTTTTACATAAAAAATTTTGTATGAAAATAACTATTCAAAAACTTCTGTTTTTAATTTTCTGCTGTATTACACTTCAATCATTTTGCCAGATAACCATCGATAAAAATGATATGCCTGCCAGTGGAAACACTTTCGTTATAAGCATCATAAATAATATGCATGGGCTTAACCCTTCTGTGACAGGTCAGAATGTAATCTGGGACTTCTCTCAACTGAACTTAAACACACAGACTGTTGATACATTCTTCAGCGTTTATTCCACTCAATATATACCGGTAGCGTATAACCTAGTATACAGTGACCCGTTTGATCAGGCACATTTAGCAAATGTTGTTACAAGGAGTTTTAATTCAACCAATCCCATTCCACAAATACAGATTACCGAAAATTTTAATTTTTACAAATCATCAAGCAGTGGGTATTCACTGGTAGGACAAGGCGCCAAAATTAACGGGATTCCAACAGCTATGAAATATGATAATGCCGAATCCTTTTTTAAATTCCCGATGCAATATGGCAATACAGACTCATCTGTATCGAAGTATGGGATGACAATTCCTACCATTGGTTATTACGGACAAACAATCAAAAGAGTAAATCTGGTTGATGGCTATGGCACAATAACAACACCTTATGGAACCTTTGATGTGATGCGGGTTAAATCAACAATTAAAACAGTAGATACAATTTATCTGGACACACTTCATTTTGGAACTCATTTAAACAGGCCATTGGAAACACAGTACATCTGGCTTGGCGACAATCAGGGCGACCCTCTGTTATTTATAAGCAAAATAAATAATAATTCATCGGTCAGGTTTAAAGACAGTTTATCTTTAACCAATACGTACAACGGCATTATAAATAATCAAAGTATTACGATCTTCCCTAACCCGACAACGAATATTTTAAGAATTACACCTGACGCTGAAATCAGAAAAGTTGAAGTATTAAATATACTCGGGGAGATTGTCCTTGCAAAAGAGAATAGTTCTTCGAATATTGATATCAGCAATCTGAAAAAAGGTATTTATCTCGTTCGCATATACAATAAGAATGGGATGTCTGCACATAAATTTATTAAAGAATAACCTGTAAATGCAATGTCTGCTACTTATTCCTTTACAAATCGTACGACAATTGTACTTCCTTCATTAATCAACCTGACAACATAAATTCCTTTGGGGAAATCAGATATAGGTATTGTTGTGTGTTGTTGTATTTCGAAGCTTTTTAATAGCTGACCTTCAATAGAAAAAAGGTTGCAAACTGTCTTAGTATTAATGTCAGGCGTTTCTATGTGCAATGTCTCTGAAGCCGGATTAGGGTAAATTATTGCTTTATCACCTTCTTTTGGTTTATCAATACCTACAGCGCTTGATCCTGCTAACCAGATGGTAGCATTAACAATTAATCTTTCATGATTGCCATTGGCATCTGCTATCCAGCCATCGTATAGCTGGTCGTTGGGATCACCGCTGCCATCATCAGCAGGAGAGCTGTCGCCCATAGCAAAAACTTTTCCATTACCATATCTGGCTCTGGCACAAAGCACATTTGAATTACCACTCGTGCCGGATTTATAAACCAACCCTTTCACAGTACTATTTGCTGTTGTAGAAAGTGTCATGCTAGTTCCGCTGCTCCACATAACCTCCGTTACATTGCCCATTATACCATGCAGAATGGAATCGGTTGGAATGCTGGCTATGTTAAAATAAGATCCCGAAAAATTATTTAAGTCAAACGATATTCCAAAGGGGTTAGCAATAACAGAATTTGTGGTCATCAAATCATTCCAGATTCCAGGAGAATCCCAGCCGTCATTATTCCTATCGCTCTGGTCATGGTCAGAAATCATAAAGAGACCTCCTCCGTTTTGAACAAACTGAAGGATTGCTGTTTTTTCGGATGCCGTAAATTGTATATTAGGTTCATCCACAACGAATACTTTATAATTGGATAAATCCTGCTGATTACTGGTGTTTCCATAGGTAATAGAACCGTTATAAGGAAGTGTTTCTACTTCATAACCTTTTTTTACCATATCAATGCCCCACGAAGAAAGAGACCCGTTCCAAAAGGTTTCAGAAGTTGATGAAGTAACCCCTGATTGGGCTGGTGTGGGGTACCGCTGTGGATTTGACTCATTGCCTTGACCAACAACAGCTGGCCCATTGCTAAAACCAAGATTGTGTGAGTCTGCATCTATTACCCAATCGCCATTTCCTGATGATTCTGCTTTAGTAGCATCGAATAATATCTTTACCTGAGCTTGTGATATTGTTACAGACAGGAATAAAACAGCAAAAAATATTTTTTTCATAAAACGTTAGTTTGGCCAAACAGACATTATCCAATGAATGTGAGACAATTAATGGCTTTTGTAAAAATAATTAAGGAACAATTGCATTAAAATTAATTGGCGAAGTTCCGATTGAATTAAAGAAAGTCCTGCCGGTATTAAAATCTTCATAACTGGAAGAAGTGCTGAAATTAATAGCTGCGGGATATACCGCAAAATAGGCGGTAGAAGCACTTGCTATGCCGGCGGCATTTAGGTCCGTGGAAGGAATAAGAATATTGAAATTTGTAGCATTAGCTAATACTTGTTTAGAATAAACCAATATATAATTAGCCGGTGCCGACGAGACCGAAGAAGATGCACTTACAAAAACAGCCACCATGCGTGCTCGTGTATCGGCTGTAAGGGTTCCTTTGACTTTAATATAACTGATCGTATTTACTGTTGTATCAACAGCAGTACAAGCAGAAAGTGTAAAAGTTGGTATTTGTGAGAGTTTAAAATCTTTGTCAACATTGCCGCCACCCACAAACTGAAATTGTTGTGCCATTTCGGTTCCGTAAAGTGAGTCGGTGGCTGTAATATTATAAATTCCTGTAGTTACGCTATTAAAGTTGTATTTACCCGTTGAATCTGCATGACATATTATGGTGTTATTAAGAGTAACATTAATTTTGTTAAGGTCTGAGAAAATGCGTGTTCCATATTGGTCGTATAACCATACATATCCTGAAACATTTCCTGTCAGAGAAGGTCCTGTAGGACCTGTAGGACCCTGTGGCCCTGCAACTTCTTTTTTACACGAAAATGTTAATGTAACCATTATGATTAAACCAACAAAGCCAATTTTTGAATAAAAACTTTTTTTCATTTTTTTAAAGTTATGTTTATAATAGCTCAGAACAGGTCATACCGACCATCTTGATTTTTTTTTGATTAAACAAATTTAATGATAAAAATTCATCCGGCATATAAAAAATTATTTCTTACCCATGAATGTTTTATATTTAGATAATTCTGTAACCGCATTTCTAATTTCCCGGTGGATTAGTCAGGTTAATATCCTCCATTTCTTTTTCTTTTCTGAATTCCATCTTACCAAATTTATAGGTGAAGTTAAACCCAAAAGAGCGATAAGGTAATTGCCTTTCATTTAAGATTGAAAAGTTCTCCCCTGTAAGCACTGTTTTCTGAACCACATATTTGTTTAAGAAGTTGGTAGCCGTAACAGCAATGCTCCCCTTTTTATTGAACAGTTGCTTACGAAAAGCAAAATTGTACGTTGTAAAAGCAGGCATTTTACCTTGTGCATTAATACGCGGTGAATTAAAATTGCCCATTAATTCTATTATCAGGGTTTTACTTAGCTCGTAAGAGGCATTTGCGTTGGCACGGTAGTTAAACCCTTGTATGTTGCCACCGGAAGCCAGTCCTGTATTGATATATCTTTGAAAACAGGAAATGTTGGTGCGGAAGTTTATTTTTTTAGTAAAGGGCAATGAAGCAAACAAACTTAACCCGAAATTATCTTCACGTCCTATATTCTCCCTCATACTGATAGCTACATTGGTATAGGTTGAATCACCAATTTTATAGGTAGGATAATAATTAGTATAAGACTGAATGTCGTCTTTGTTGCCACGATAAAAGACAGTTGGAATAATCGTTGCTCCGTTTTTAAAAGACTGGCTGTAACTTATTTCTATCTTGTCGCCAATTTCCGGCCGAAGATTAGGATTGCCTGTAGATATATTTTTAGGGTCGCTTGCGTTGATGAAAGGGTTCAAATCGCGATAATCAGGTCGTTCAATACGGTGAGAGTAACTTATTTTAAGCATTTGTTTTTTGCTGAAATTATGGGCAACAACTAAAGATGGAACGATAGTATTGTAAGGTTTTATACTTACAATACCGGCATCCGAAAAATTAGCGTTAGCTTCTGTATATTCATCACGGCAGCCGGCCTTAATGTTAAGCCAGTTAAACACTTTAAAGTTGAACGAAAGGTAATCGGCATATACTTGTCTTTTATAATCCACTGACGTTGACTGGTCTGTATTGTAGTCATAATTACCAGTAGAAGCCATTAACAAATAAACATCCGACTTGCTGTTGATGTGGTCCAGCTCTCCCTTGGCACCAGTTTCAAAAACGGCATCTTCTCCTAAAGGCTGGGTATAGTTAATTTCAATATTGGTTTCGTTTTCTATTCCGGGATTGTTCCCGTAAGAGCTGCTGTAAATTGAATCGGGAGATACAAACTTTTGTGTTTGCTCATAATGCGTAAGGATATTGCCATTAGAAGCGTTAAATAATACTTCAAGCTCCTGGTCTTTCTTTTTAAATTTCTTTTTATAGCCCAGACTCCAGTTGCAGGTGTTATTATGAAATTTATTTGTTGTATTAATCCTATCGTTAACAGTATAAATCTGATTTCCTGAAGCATCATCCAGAATACTTTGGCGGCTAGCGCTACCGATATTGTCATTGCCAAAATAATTAAAGCCAAAGGTTCCGGAGATATTATCTTTAGGCGTTACATCCCAGTCAAGCCCAACTCCTGATTGAAAGCCATTCCTGTCAAATTTACTAGTGCCATTCTGAAGCAATTGGGATGTGGATGTGCTGTCCTTTGAAGTACGATCATTACTGTTGACAGTGTTAGAAGGTAACTGCGCATTGCCACTAAAGAAAACATTAGCGCCAAAACTTCCTTTGCGCATGCTGAGGTTTACAGAGCCATTCTCTAAACGTGTACCCCCTGAAAGTGAAATGGTGCCGTTGATGCCATGGGCGTTATTTTTCTTCAATAAAATATTAATTATGCCGCCAGTTCCTTCTGCATCATATTTTGCCCCAGGGCTGGTGATGACCTCTATGCTTTGTATCTGGCTTGCAGGAATGGATTGCAATACATCGGCTATACTGCTGCCATATAAAATGGAAGGCTTACCGTCAATTAAAAAACGGATGTTTGCATTGCCTTGCAGTTCTACATTGCCGTCAACATCTACAGATACCTGCGGTACCTTTTTCAATATGTCGGCAGCCACACCTGTTTGAGAGGTTATGTCCCTATCGGCATTATAAACCATTTTGTCTATTTTATTTTCAATGAGACTCTTCTCACCTGTCACTGTTACCTCATTCAGCGTGGTTTGCCTGCTTGTTAATTTTATATCTCCCAGAGCAACACTCAGGTTTTCTTTACCCACAACAATATTATTCTTCTGGCTTTTTTTATAACCAATAAAATCAATAAGCATTTTATAGGCACCATCAGATACATTTGATAAACGAAAAACACCTTTGCTGTCTGTTGTTGCGCCATTTACTACTTTATTTTCACTTTGCGTCAATAAACTTATTGTGGCATATTCTATAGGCTGACCAGATAAAGAGTCAATAATTCTTCCGGTAATTTTTCCAGCTGCAAGATTCTCTTTCTGTGCCATCATAGAAAAAGAACATATAATAAACAGGATTATAAGCCTTGTGGTTTTTTTGAAAAGATTAGTCCCGTAAATAAATAAAATAATATCTCTCATCAATTTCATTTTTTTCTAAAGCGTCACCCTTTGTTAATTATTTGTTCGACCCCGAATGGGGTCGTATGTTTATAGTACAATGTTTAATTTCCAAACATACGACCCCATTCGGGGTCGAACAGTATTGCTAACGAAAAATAAGCTATTTAATTATAAGTGAGTTTTTTAATCTTTATCCTTTTCTTTATTTTCTTTTTTAATTTGCTCTTTTTTCAAAACCTTACCTGTCAAATCAATAGCTACTTCAAATTTCAAGTCATCTTTTTTAATTTCAAATTCATACTGTTTTGCCGTTGCATTTTCTGAAATTTCTGACTCTTCAATTTTGTATCCTGCAAAATCTTTGTCTAAAGTAGCCTTTACTGCTGCAGGAATTTCGGTTGCACTAATTTCATGTTCGGTTTCCATCCATTTGCCATCATTGTCATAGTTGGCAGAATATTCTTTACCATCCATTTTAAATTCGGCTTCCCATTCTTTTTCGTTTTCTTTACCCCATTTTACTTTTGTAGCTGTAGGGAATTTTTTCGAAAAAGCGTCTTTGATTTTGGCAGGAGCATCTTTACTTACCTGACCACAAGCTGCTAAACTACATATTGCCACCATGGCAACCATTAAAAATAAATTTTTCATTTTATAAGGGTTTAAATTATTAATCCGGCAAATGTAAAAACAGATTCTAAAGAAATTTTAAAGAAATGTTTTAAATTAAATATATTTTATGCTTTTTCTTTTCTTACTATCATTTTCAACAAACTCGGTAAAACTATCAGAAGCAAAGGCAAAGCAAGTATTAACCCACCAATAACGGCAATAGCAAGAGGTTGGTGCATCTGTGCTCCGGTACCTATGCCAAGAGCTAAGGGGGTGAGAGCTACAATGGCTCCGAGGGCAGTCATTAATTTGGGACGCAAACGGGCAGAAATGGCATATGTCAATGCGTTGTTCACGGTTGAATTCTTTAATTCAGATAGAAACTGCTGAATGGTAAAAATCGAGTTTTCGCCTATTATACCTATAATCATTATCAAACCGGTGTAACTGCCAACGTTTAAAGGGGTGTGTGTAAAAAATAATGCAAGCACACTACCCGAGATGCCCAACAGACTAACAAAAAGAACCGTTAAAGAAAGCTTCAGGTTCCTGAACATAAACAGAACCACAGTAAATACCAGCAAGCCGCCCGCAATAAGTATTTTAAGCAACTCGGCAAATGATTTCTGTTGTTCTGCATAAGAACCCCCATATATTATCTGATAAGTGGGCGGTCTGTCTATTTTAGATAATTTATGCTGAATATCTTTCATTACACTACCCAGGTCCCGATTGTTAAGCCTTGCTGTTACAACACCCATGGTTTGAAGATTTTCCCTTTGGATTTCGGAAACGCCACTCTGGATAGAGAAATCGGCAAATTCATTTAATGGCAGATAATCTCCTGCCGAAGTACATATCTTGACTTGTTTGAGCTTTTCAATTGGCGTTTTGTTGTTGATTGGAAAAATCATCCGTATATCTGTCAGCTGTTCTTTCTCAGGTATAGAGCCTACAACGGTACCGGCCAGATAGGTTTCAATCTGTGCATTTATATCAGAAGGGTTAAGCCCGAATTGTTTCAACTGGCCTTCTTTAGGGACTATTTTAAACATAGGACCTACGACTATAATGCCGTCAAAGACATCAGCGGTTCCTTCTACAGTAGAGATGCTGTCTGCTACTTGTTTTGAAAGCTTTTTCAACAGGGTGTTGTCATCTCCGAAAATTTTTATTTCTACAGGTTGTACGCTATTCATCAAATCGCCAAGCATATCGGTTATTACCTGTCCAAAGTCAACAGTTAGGGCAGGCAGGGCGCTTTCAACCTTTAACCTGATGTCATCAGAAACCTCTTCGGTGGTTCTGTTTCTTTTTTTGTTCAATTCAATAAGATAATCTCCCCGGTTGGGTTCTGTAATAAAAAAACCCATTTGCGTTCCTGTGCGTCGTGAATATGTCTTTACTTCGGGTATGCTTTCTAAAATTTTATCAACGATATTGAGCATACGGTTAGTCTCTTCCAATGAAGTTCCCGATGGGGAATTATAGTCTAATACAATGGAGCCTTCGTCCATTTCGGGCAGAAAACCGGTTTCAAGTTTGGGCATTATATAGAAAATGCTCAAAATCAATAACAGCACAAATGCAGCACTGATGTATGGTTTATGAATAAAGAACTTAATCCATCCTTGATTTTTAACCTGATTTACAGAGGAGTGGGTTGTCAATGTTTTGTCCTTAGAAAAAAGCAGATATATAACCGGTAAGCCTAGCCATGTAACAATAAATGAACAAAGCAATGTAATAATCATTGTTTCTGTAAGTATCTTAAAATAAGCACCGGCAACACCGGACATCAACTCAAATGGTATGAGGATAACAATGGTACTGAGCGATGAGCCCACCATAGAAGGAAATAAATAATTAATAGCTTTACTAACCAGCTCCTTAGGCTTTTTATCGGGAAATTCTTCATGGGTGCGATGAATCTGCTCTACAACTATTATAGCATCATCTATAATTAACCCTATGGCAGCGGCAATGGCTCCAATGGTCATGATGTTAAAATCGTACCCAATGGAAATAAGGGCAATAAAGGTAAGCGCCAATGTAAGAGGGATAGTAATTAATACAACAGCACTGGCTTTTAACGAACGCAGGAAAATGATAACTACTACAATGGCCAGCAATAACCCAATCCAGAGCACATCAAAAATACTCTTGATGCTGCTGTTAACAAATTCAGACTGATTGTAATATGGCTTTAAAACAACACCTTTGGGTAAAATATAATTAAGCTCTTTAACTTTTTCAGATACTTGTTCAGAAACATCTATCAGGTTGCTGTTAGGTTGTTTGAGCACAGCCACCAAAGGGATATCCTTGCCATCGGCTTTTATCTTGATATATTCATTGCGTTCTGAAATTTCAACTGTAGCAATATCTGAAATTTTAATTTTGCGTGCAGCATTATTAAAAATAACTACATTTTCTAATTGTTGTTTGTTTTTAATGGTCGCATCTGTAACGGTCAGATAAAGCCTGTTGTAATCAATAGTATAACCATTTGATTTAATGAAGTCCGTTTGTTGTAGGACATTATTAATAGCCTGTGAACTGATTTTTAATAAACTAAGTTTTTGCTCATCTAACACTATTCTGTATTCTTTTACCTTTCCTCCAATAACATCAACAGATGCAACACCCTCAATACGTGAAAGATATGGTTTTACAATATATTCTGCAATCATCTTCAACTCAACCTGATTTTTATTAGTGGATTGCAAAGAATATCCCATAACAGGCAAAATTGAAGGGTTCATTTTTTCTACAGTGATTTGAATGTCTGCCGGCAAATTGCTCTTTATCTGCTCAATTTGCGATTCCACCCTTTGTTTATCCAGGTCAATATCAGAGCCCCATGCCATAAAGGCAGAAATTTCGCAGGTTCCCATACTTGTTGTGCTGCGTATCAGGGTAAGATTTTCTACTTTTTTTATGGCATTTTCTAGCGGCTTGGTAACCATAACCATCATTTTATCAACAGGTTGCTCGCCATTATCTGCAATAATTTTTATCTTTGGGAAAGTTACGTTAGGGAAAAGTGATGTCTTTATATTTTTATATGAAAAAGCACCACCAATCAAAATAAGCAATAAGATAACTGCTATCGGACTTTTAAATTTGACAAATATCTTCTCCATCTTATTTTGCAATTTTAACAACCGTACTGTCAGGTAGGCCATAAGCACCTTCACTGATTACCACATCGTTTTTATTCAAACCAGAGGATAATATTTCAATTAAACTATCATTTTCAATCCCTTTAACTATGGGCACCTTAATAGCCATGCTGTCTTTAACAATTTTCATTACCCAGAATTCGTTTTGCGTCTCATTGGTCATCACAGCCTCCTTTGAAACCAGGAAAGAACGACTGTGTCTGACATTTACAAATTGTACCGTAAGATTCAGATTTTCTGGTAATTGTCTAATGGTATTCGGTTTAATCAGCATACTTTGTGTCTGATCTGCTTCGTTTATAATGGGTAGTATTTTACAAATAGTCCCATCGAGCCTGGTATCGTCTGATAAAGATATTTTACAATTTGTGCCCATTTTTAAAAGAGCATTGTATTCAAAAGGTACATTTACCTGTACCATTAAATCTTTACTTTCTACTATACTGCAAAGTGCCCCCCCTTCAACAATATATCCTCCGGTTTCATTTATAGGCAACTCATTAACAGTCCCTCCCGAAGAAGCCAGCACTTTAATAATGCCATTATTTCCGGTATATGTATCAGCGTTTCTCAAAGCTTTATTTTCTTTGGTCTGTATCTCAAATAAAACATCATTTTTCTGAACGTTATCCCCGAATTTTATATTTATCTTAAAAACATAGCCTGCAATAGGCGAGACAATAGAATTTTTTTTCAGATAAATTGTTTTACCGTTTAAACGCAGGTTGTTCTCAATATCACCTTGCTTAATAAATGTAGTTTTCACAGAAGCTCTTGGCGCTTTCTCTATCTGTGTTGTGCTTTGTTCGTGGCAGGAAGACAGCCATATAAGCACAAAAATTGTGAATAATAGGCGTATTATTTTTTTCATATTGATTCTTTTATGTAGCTTCTTTTTATTTTTTGCTGTTTTGCCGACTGTAGACTGTTGACTATTCTATATTTTCTATTTGAATTACTTTATTTTTTTAGAGACTAATATTGTTATAAATTATGGGATTAATTAATAGTTCCAATAATTATACGCATTGATTAATGCCTGCTTTTCCATTCTCAATAGCAAGTTTTCCTGCTTTTTTGCAGTAATATCTTTCAGGAAATTCTTATAATCCATTACAGATATCTCTCCTTGCGACAGCTCTTTAGAATAGACATCAAGGAGTTTATTGTATTGATTTATTTGTTCTTCGGCAAGGTTTGCTCTTTGATTGAGAGAGTTAATCTGATTGAGGATTTTGTTTTTATTAATAGTGTTTTGTGTTACAAAATTATTCTTTTCAAATGTCAGAGTCTGAAGGTTGATGTTCGATTTTTCTCTTTGAATTTTCTGTTGGTTGCCATCATAAATATTCCAGCTGAAAGTAACGCCGGCACACAATCCAAGCCGATTTAAAGATGGCAGATAAACAGCGTTTAAGCCTGCGTTTGCAAACAAATTTAACTGAGGTTTGTATTTTAAATCATGGATTGTTTGCTCAGTAATGATGTTTAAGCTGTCTAGTTTGTAGGATGTTAGAAATTGCGAATGAGCTGTATTATCCGCCTTTATCTGAAAATCAACCTCTTGAATGTCCACCCAGTTTGTGTCGTTAATGCCACAAATAAGGTTCAGGTCGTACAGATTGTTTTTATATTCATCATAAAATGTTTTGTAGGTAAGTTCGTAGTTTTGCTTTTCAATCTGCAAAAGCATTAAATCAGTCTGTTTATATAGGGCGCTTTCAACTAATTTTTGCAGGATAGACAATCGCTCATCTATTTCTTTTATAAGGGACTGACTGTTTTCTATTTGTATTTTTGATTTTAGACAAATAATATACTGATAACCAACAAGTTGTTCTATTTCATGAAGGGTTAAAACGATACTATTTTCATTTAGCTGGTGAGAAATATCTGATTTATCTAAATAGACGCGATATTTCGAGCTTGTAAACAACGGTTGTTTTACCGAAACAAATGCCTGATATTGCCCCCCATCTGTTGAGGCCAGGTCATACCCTGTATATTTATCGGCATAATCGTAAGCCAGTTTAAAATGGTTTGTATTGTTGTCGTGCGAAACAACAGGGGCCAGCATTACATTGGCTTCTACATTGACTTCTGGTTTTGACAGAATGCTTTTAATCTGTTCTAGATCAAGGGCTGCAATTTTGCTTTCATTTCTATTTTTATTTATTAATGGGCTGTTGATTTTTGCATGTTCCAGATAATATTTCAGATCTCTGCTCTGGGCATTTGAAAATTCCAAAAAAAACAATAAAAGTAATGCCAATAATAAGAAGTTTAAATTTTTTAATTGCCCTCGCTCACCCCTCATTTCCCTAAAGGGGAAGTCCCTCAAAATTAGCGGGTTGGGTCTCCCCTTTAGGGGAATCAAAGGGGCGTGTGTAGGCAAAAATACTTTTCGAAGTAGCATCAGTTCTATTTTTTTAAATGAATGATAAAGCAATGGTGTTCATTTTTCACGTAATGTATTTCCAGATTGTGGGTTTCGCAAATATTTTTTACAATAGCTAAGCCTAAACCATTAGATTTTGAGTTGCCCTTGGCAAAACGGTTAAAAACATTTTCGTCAGTTAAAGAATTTGTTTCACCCGTATTGCAAATTTTAAGTTCTTTTTCGTGAATAGAAATAGAAATGTACCCATCTGTAAAATTGTGATTTACTGCATTCGACAACAAATTACCAATCAATAATTCGGCAAGTTGCTCATTTATTTTTAAAGCAAAATCCTGCTCAAAATTAAGTTCAACTTTCAACTTTTTTGTTTCAAAAAGAGGCGTAAACTCCTCTAACTTGCGTTTTACTATATCATTAAGGATTAACACCTTATCTGTTTCAAATTGTCTGTTTTCAATTTTAGTAAGCAAAATCAGATGCTGATTTAGGGTCGAAAGTCTTTTTATGGCATTAATTGATGAAACCACTTTTTTGAAAGTTTCTGCATTCAACTCTTGTTGTAAGACCTCTTCGAGGTTGAGAAGGACTATTGATAGCGGCGTCTGAATCTCGTGTGAGGCATTTTCTGTAAATTCTTTCAGCGAAAGGTAGTCTGTTTTTAGTTTTTCAGTGAGTCTATCAATTACCCTGTTTAACCGGTCAAACTCATCAATATCAGAGGTTAAAAGATTCAGGTTTTTATTTTCACTGAAATTGAAATTTTCTATTTTCTGTAAATTTTGCTCAAAACCGGACCAAACTGTTTTGTTCATTCGTTTGGTGACAAAAAAGGAAATTCCAAATGCTGACAGAAGCAAAATGAATAAAGTAAGGGCTATGATTGCGAGTAAATCTTCGCTCTCAAATTCAGATTGCCGTAGCGTTATAGAATAATAAACATCTTTAATTTTTACCTGATTTGAATATTCAATAAAAGTTTCAATTTCATCTTCAACTTCATTTTTAATGTTTTTTTCATTGAATATTGGTTTGTCAATGGTTTTGCAATTGATTTTTTTTACTTCTACAATAGGATAAATATTAGGTGTTTCACCTGTTTCAGTAATTTGTTTTATTATGAGTATCTCCTTTTCCAGAAGAGAATCTTTTGTATTATTTAATATGATAGACTGTAAAATAAAATAGCCACCTGTTGAGACAACTGTCAGAATAACAGCTAGTAGTATAAAATAATTACGGTTTATTTTTGTTAAAAATTTCATTTTTCTGTAAATTTATAACCCATCCCATAAATTGTTTTAATATAGTCGGTGCCACCTGCCCTTTTAATCTTTTTTCGGATGTTGTTCAGATGGGTATATATAAAGTCGAAATTATCAGCCAGGTCAATGTTGTCGTTCCACAGATGTTCTGCAATGGCTTCTTTGGTTAAAACCCTGTTTTTGTTGATGATAAAGAATAACAATAAATCATATTCTTTTTTAGTAATCGTGATTTCTATGCCATTAACAGCAACGGATTTACTGTCGGTATTGACAGCTATTTCGTTGAAATTCAATATGTTCGTCCCATCAAATTGTCTTCGTCTCAATACGGCTTTTATTCTTGAATTTAATTCGGACAGCTGAAATGGCTTGGTCATATAATCATCGGCGCCAAGGTCTAGACCGCTAATCTTGTCATCCAATGAATTTTTAGCAGAGATAATAATGACACCCGATTTAATGTGGTATTTTTTAATGGTTTTGAGCAGTTCCAGGCCATTGCCATCTGGCAAGGTAATATCCAAAAGGATGACGTCGTATTCATAGATGGATAATTTCTCATCAGCCTTGTTAAAGCTCTCTGCCAGCTCGCAGATGTAGTTTTCCCTGACAAGATAATTGCTGATGGCAATCAACAATTCTATTTCGTCTTCAATAATCAGAATTTTCATCCTGCAAAATAAAGAATAAATTCTAAAGGAAATCTAAAGATTTTAGTTATTATTAAATCAACTGTTGGCAAGAAGGAATAATCTAGATTTAAACAATATCATTAAACAAAGTTAGGCGACTTTGTATTAAAATATAAGCACCATACTTATTGAATTAATATGTGTTTTATTATTTTCAAAATAATTCAGAAATAAAATTCTTAACAAAATCAGGTAATATTATTTTTAATGATAAAAATAAACGAAATGTGTACTCTTTTCTAATTTCATTTTTATTTGAAAAATAAAAATTTGCATAACTTTTCCCAATTTCTTTATTGTTTTTCTTTTTCTTAAATAATGTTTTTTTCTTGAGCATAGCTTTTTCTTTTTGCTCAAAATTACTGTTCAAATAAATTTATTTATAGGGATGCTTTTAATTAAATTAAATACCTAAGCATCCCTATTTTTCAATTTGACTCTTAGCAAATTTTTTTAAAGTGCTTATCTGTCCTTTAACATTAAATCTCTTGTAAAAATCATCCCTCATTTTTTTCCACTTTTGTATCTGAAACAATTGACTTTTTGTCCCATCAGGATTAATTGACATCGGTGATTTTCTATCTTCACCAATAAATCTTTCTTTTAGCTGATGCTGAATTTTCTTAATAGAATCGCTTAGATACTCCTCATAAACAGAATTAACTGAAAACTCATTCTGATTCTTTAATAAACCAAGTAAAGAAAATAACTTACCTATCTGAACGAAGAGTTCTCTTTCAGAATCTATAAATAATTTTTCTTTATTTTCCGTCTTTAAATGTAATATTTTATATAGGGCTAATGTAGTATCAATTCCATTTTTACTCGCATATTTACGGATCAAGCGGAAAAGTTGTGGGGGATATTTTTTAAGCATAAATATTTGATAATCTAAAAAGGAAGAAAGAGATATTCCTTACCCCTCTAAATGATGCTCTAAATGCTTTTATTTTAGCATT
>Ga0114951_10001210_pt1 | contig 32841 bp, 30 predicted proteins | sample AM7aDNAmetaG_FD_88677 | JGI IMG/M metagenome (GOLD analysis project Ga0114951, IMG submission 88677) | Freshwater microbial communities from Finland to study Microbial Dark Matter (Phase II) - AM7a DNA metaG | ecosystem: Environmental > Aquatic > Freshwater > Lake | place: Finland: Lake Alinen... | reverse complement strand
GCTCCAAACTCTCCTGCGAAAACCGCGAAGTTGTCATACAAACAACTTCGAACCTACACGCGCTGCTTCAAAGTACCTTCTATGGTTCGATCAATTTTCAAATGCGTTTGCCCTGGGGGGCACCCTCATTGTGGTTTGGAAAGGTCACCGGGACCGGGACCACCCGCCATCTAGTGAGGCGTGCGTCCCCCATTGCTTTTCGTGATCACCGGATACAGAAGGTGATAAAGCCCGTACAGCAGAGGAAGCATTCCAAGAGCAAACCCATATATACGCATCTGTGGGGTTGCTTCATACAATTTTCTGTCTTCAGGCCTGACCGCCACATCCCCCTCAAACGAGAAACGCTTGGCGAGGCATGAATAGAGGATCAACCCGATTCCCAGAAGAACACTAAAGACTTCTGCCAAGTGTCCAAGAACAAAATCGATTAACGCGTCCATCACGGATCTCCGATTACCACGCACGACAACCATCTTGGAAATTGCCCGTTAACACATAAGCCCCGGCGCGTGCTGAGCTAAACCCCGTCGTAATCCCATCAGGCCCCATTCCAACACTCATCCCGAGGCTCGTGACTCTGTTGCCTGAAAGACCGGCTGTAAGGGCGAACGGAGTATCAGAAATATTGAGGCTCGCGCTTCGTCCACTCAAGCTAAGGTTCGCGCCCAGCGGGCCAACTTGCGCTGCACGCAAATTGGCAGAGAATCGCAACCCCTTTGACGTATTGACATCCCAACCCAAGCGAGCAGGTCCAAAATTTGCCCCAAAGTTGGTCCCAACTCCACACGGAACTGGCAGCGCTCGATTGAAGTTGAAAGAAGTAGTTGCGAGCTGCGGAATGAATTGATTTTTAATCGATGGAGCTAACTGCCCATCTGTGTCCGGCGGATTCACTTTGCCGAGAGACATGACTCCGGCCGCCGCATATTTTGGATCATTTTCCTTCGATGCGTTATACCCAAGACTTGAATCGCCACTGCCCTGATCCACGTAGTAATGGAGACTTTTGGCGTCAATTGTACCGTCTACAAAAGTTCCGCCTTTCTTGTATTTGTCATTCCCGCGATGAATAGTAACAGTTATCGAGTTCCAGTTTTGGTTGCTTGTATACATGCAATCGAGCCCATCAGGGTCAGAGAAGATAAGAGGATTGTTCATGACGTATGCATAGTGGTTCAGGCTCTGCGGGTCAGCTGGATCAGCGAATGCCATCCCCAAAGGATCAGGTGATAGCCATCTGCCCATGCTCGACGTGAGGTACCTAGCCCCAAAGTAGTCATTCCCGGATTCGGTATCTCGTTCTTTGCCGGTGAAGTGGCATGGCGAAAAACACACGTGAGATGCACACACGGCGGGTTCCGTCATAGTCACGTCCCCTCATCGTACATCAACCCCGGTCCCCAACTGCAAGGGACCGGGGGCACCCTCATTGTGGTTTGGAAAGGTGAATCCCAGGTCTCAAGGGCGAGACCTGGGGCACCCGCGCGATTTATTTTGGCTGTACAGCACCGAGATGGGGACTTACGCTATGGATTCGCTGTTTCTTTTGCGGCCGGGAGAGTGACGGATCCGATGCGGCCGGAGTTTTCATCGACCACGATGATGCGCACGGTTCCGGAGTCCTGCTTGTTGTCGAGGAATTCGTCGAAGGGGATTCCCTCAAGCAGCACTTTCTGATAGGTGGCGGGCTTGAGGTCGAGAGCCAGCGTTTGCTCTTTGAGCACAGCGCGCATTCCTGTTTCATCGCGCTGCACAAGGAAGAGATTGAGCCTGCCGGTCCATCGATCGCCCTGCTGCGCCAAGGTGACGTCGTTTGCGGCGATGTGGAGTGAGACGGCGGCTCCGGCGGAAGCGGAAGCCCGGCGGGCGCTGATGGCGATTTCGGTTGCGTCGAGGGGTTGCCAGATCGCCTGCTTGAAGCGGTCCTTCAGCGTGGACGGCTCTTTGGCGTAGATATAACCGGCGCGATAGCGGAGTGTGATTCCGCGCCGCGTGGGAACGGCGACGGTGAGGCGGTGATACTGATCGTCGGGCTGCGTGTCGGGCGCGAAGCTAAGCAGATAAGTATTCCGGCCATCCTCAATGACGCTGTTGAGATTGGCGATGATGTTATCCGACCGGTCGAACGAGCGTCCGCCGGTGGCTTGCGCCATCTGCTGGATGCCGGCCTGAACGGGGTGGAGATCCTGGCGCATGGCGGCTCTGGCGCGCGAGCCGGGGAGAGGAGTCGCGTCTCCCAGAGACCCCTTCGGGTTCATGTCGGCGACCGAAGGGTCCAACTTGACACTGTCATTCTGCAGGCTCGCGTCGGTTGCTGAAGTCTCCAACTGCGAAGCGGCGAGCGGGTAGAGACTGACGTGGGCGTCATTGAGGGCTTCCTGCGCGCGTATGGCAAAGCTGCCGATGCCGCCTGAGCCCTTGTCGCTTCCAGCCGCCTGGTCGGTCCAGTTGGCGAGCACGTTGTCACTGGCGACCCAGACGAGGTTCTTGTGACCGGGGATGGAGCCCATGTGGGCCGCGACCGCGACGACAACGGTAAGTGCCTGGCGGGCGGGATCGCTGCCTTCTTTCATCAGCTTTGGATCGACGCTGGTTCCTGAACCTCCGCCGGGGATATCGAGGACGGAGGAGATTTTAGTCGCTCCGCCGATGTTTCCGTTGACGTACTGCATGTCAGATGCAGATTGCACCGTGTCAAATTGCTGGCGATTGCGCATGTCCTCCTCTTGCGCGCGGGCCAGATCCTGAGCATTCGGCATCCATGCGCGCAGCGCGGAACTGAGGGGTGCGTGGTTGGTGGTCGCCTCGGCGAGGACGCGGAAACCGAAGCCGGCACGGATGTAGAGGCCGACAGGTTCGGAAGCGGGAAGGTGGTCAAGAAAATCGAGGACGCGGCGGCGGGCAAGTGCGAAATCTGTAAAGCTCAGGCTGGACGCGTCGAGCAGGACGAAAGTGGAGCTTTCAGGGGTGGAAGTGCCTGCGGGTTCTGCACTGCCCACAGTATCAAGTCGATTGGAATAGAGAAAAGGCAGGAGCGTTGTCGCGTCGGTAAGCGGGCTAGCGGGCGCGGTGCTTGCGTGGCTGAATGAGCGGGGATTCTGCTTTTGGCCGTTGTCGTAAACCACAAAATCATCACGCGTGAGGTCAGTAACCGGCTTGCCCTTTTTGTCGTATGCCGTAACGCCGATGTCGACGAGGCGGGTGCTGACATGGAGAGAAAATCCGGGCGCGGCGGGAGGGGCGGCAGGAACGACAGGGGTTTGGGGGAGATCCGTGGGCGCGACAACGCTGATCTCAGGAGCGGAGGGCGCGGGGGATGGCGCTGTTGCGGGAGGAGGGGCGGCGCTTGTGGGGACGGCGGCGGGGGATGTGGCCGCGATTGCGCTTTCGATTGTGGAGACCGGCTGCGGATTTGGATTTGCCTGGGAGGACGGTGCAGTTGCGGATGCGGGCGCGGCATCGTCGGCGGCAAGCATGCGCGCTTCAGATTGAAAGAGGTGATATTGGTCGAAGACAACTCCGTTCAGCAAGGTTTGCGGGACTGAATCCGCCGCTTTGTTGTCTTGAACCTCGATTCGAACCGCGCCTCCAGTGGTGGGAATCACCGCTCCGGATAAGGTCCTCTGAATGTTCGACTGAACGGGAGCGACGGTGACAGAGATGCTCTTCATGGGGCAGTAGAACGTCTGCTTGCCCAATTCAACGGGGCCGTACTCCACCATGAGATTCGCTTTAGTGACGGGATCGGCTTTGCCCATGTTGGCGATGATGGTGAGGCGAAGGACGGTTCCATCCGCGGGGTCAATAGTAATTTCGCCGTGATACGCGGAGAACTGCTGAAGGAGACGACCACTTACGCAGCAGAATTTGACCTCGTAGTGGGAGACGCCTTTGGGTACCTGGAAATGAAACACCGCCACCGGCTTGGCTGGGCCCTGCTCCCAGTGACTCCACGCCAGGTTGCCTTGCGGAAAATCCGAGAAGACGGCAGAAAGTATGGGGCCGAAATCACCAGCGGTGGTCAGGCCGTCAATTACCGAAGACGGGGCGCTCTGTTCTTCACCTGATGGCTCGGCGATTTCCTGTCCATTACGATAGAACACTGTCTCAGCAGACCGGCTGACTGGATGGAGGGGCTGGGCAGGAACGAAGTGGCCGCTGGGCGCTCCAGGGCCACCGCTCTCGAGTATGGCCGGGGTGTCTTGAAAGCGGATGGTATCGCGATTGGCAAAGAGGTTTGGAAGCCGATGGAGCGTTGACTTGACGTAATCGACGGCCCGGGCGGTGATGTCGCGCTGCTGCTCGAACGTGGGCACGGGCAGATTTGGGATTTCCGCGAGAGGCGGATTTAGAAATGTCGCTTGATCCGCGAGGACGACCAGTGCGCGGCGGGACTCGGGTCCGGGAAGCGCCGCTTCGAGCGCGGCGAGTCTGGAAGCGCTCAAGCGCTCGGTGAGTTCCTGCCCGGATAGGCGCTCAGCGATTTTGGTGTCTCGTTTTCCGGTGCTGGAAGCAACCAAGCGGTCTAGCTGATCGATGGTCAATCGGCTGGCGGCAAAGGCCGATACTGCTAACTGCCAGACAAGCCCAATGAGTATCGCCTTCTTCAAGCTCAATAGAAACCTCGCGCTGGGTGCGGCCTAAGTTTAGTCCCGGTGGAACAGGCATGCAAACCAAGGCAGTTCGATCACCACTGCCTGTTGCCGATGAGGTTGTGACGGCCCTGGCTTGAGCAGAAAGTGGGGCAGCAGGGTTGTGCACGCCGGGGACTACTGGGCCGTAAGAGCTATGGTGTTGGTGGTGACTGTCGGCAAGGGAGTTCACGCAGTTCCAGTCTGTATTTCTCACAGGCGGCGCGACAAGCTTGAAAAATAGGTCTGTCGAAGGGTCCGAGGGCCGGGAGGCCCTCGGTACAGCCGGCCAGGAGGCCGGCGCTACAATTCTCGGCCGCCTGTGAGAAATGCAGGCTGATCTCACAAGAGGATGTGATCTGACTCCTTGACGGAATCGTGCGTCCTTCTATACTGGGGTGCACATTCAAACCTTTGGGTTCGTGATTCATCCGAGGCAGAGTTCCTTAGATGCAGAGTCTCTGTTGGAGCGCGGCTTGCTCATGTCCACCATAGGGTGTGCCTGGTTCCAAGGTATCGAACTTCTTGATCTTCGAAGGGTTTGGGATTTATGTAATTGGGATGGAAGAATGCGTATGAACCGTTTAAGCAGGTGGTTAATCATTGCGGGACTTACTCTTGGGATCTTCGAAGCAGCCGAAGCGAATGCAAGTGCGCCTTTCCCGGCGATTGCACCTGAAGAACTCAAGATGACGAGCGAGCCATTGGCTCCGGGTGCGCCCGCGATCATCTTGTACCGGCAGGTGGACCGGGACGACCGTGGGGCATACGCTCACCAGGACGAATATATTCGGATCAAGATTCTGACTGAAGAGGGGCGGAAATATGCGGACATCGAGATCCCGTACTTCAAGGAAAATCAGAATGTTATCAATGTCCGGGGCCGGACGATCAGGCCGGATGGCTCGATCGCGGAATTCAACGGCCAAGTTTTCGAAAAGAATCTGGTCAAAGGCAGAGGAGTGAAGTATCTGGCGAAGACTTTTACGCTGCCGAGTGTCCAGGTTGGATGCATCATCGAATACAGCTATACCGTGGATTTCAACAATAGTTTCATCTTCGACTCCCACTGGATCCTGAGCAATGAACTATTTACAAAGAGGGCGCAGTTCTCACTTAAACCCTTCGTAGGCGTCTATGTGCGGTACAACCTGCGCTGGAGCTGGAATCTTCTGCCAACAGGCACCGAGCCGCCGAAAGAAGGCCCCGACAGCATTATTCGGATGGAGGCTAAAAATATCCCGGCATTCCAGGAAGAAGACTACATGCCCCCAGCCGGCGAAATGAAGTCGCGGGTGGACTTCGTCTATCAAGCCGGCGAGATGGAAAAGGACGAGGATGCCTACTGGAAAAAGACCGGAAAGAGTTGGAACGAATTTCTGGAAACCTTCGTTGATAAGCGGAAGCAGATGGAGCAGGCGGTGGCGCAGATTGTTGCGCCGGGCGATTCGCAAGAGGTGAAGCTGCGAAAGATCTATGACAAGGTTCAACAGTTTCGGAACACCAGTTTCGAATTGCAGAAGACCGAGCAAGAGCAGAAGCGAGCCAAGGAGAAGCCACCGGAGAATGTAGCGGAGCTTTGGAAGAGGGGCTACGGCGGTGGTACGCAACTTACATGGTTATTCCTTGGCCTGGTGCGGGCCGCAGGTTTTGAGGCTTACGGATGCTGGGTTTCCAATCGCAGCGAATATTTCTTTTCCCCTGGGACCCGACAGGGCGACAAGCTCAACGCCAACGTAGTTCTCGTGAAGCTCAATGGAAAGGACCTCTATTTTGACCCTGGGGCGGCCTTTACCCCCTTTGGGATGTTGACCTGGGGGGAAACCGGAACGGCGGGGTTGCGGCTGGATAAAAACGGCGGCTCGTGGATTCAGACAACGCTTCCCAGAGCCGAAGAATCTCGAATTGTGCGCGTAGGCAAGCTCAAGCTCTCCGAGAATGGCGACTTGGAGGGAAAGCTAACGGTTACTTACACCGGGCTTGAAGCCATGTATCACCGTCAGCAAGAGCGGAACGCCGACGATGTGGAGCGCAAGAAGTCACTGGAAGAACGAGTAACCTCTCAGGTTAGCTCCACGGCAGAGGCCGAGTTGACCAACAAACCCGATTGGACTAACTCCGAGACGCCACTGGTTGCGGAGTTTAACTTGAAGATCCGGGATTTTATGATGAATGCGGGCAGCCGAGCGGTGATTCCCGCAGCGATATTTACCGCCGCGGAAAAGAACCTGTTTGAGCACGCAAACCGGGTACAGCCAATTTACTTCGACTATCCGAGTGAAAAGTTCGATGACATCACATTAGAACTTCCGGCCGGATGGCATGTGAGCAGCGTTCCATCGGCCGTGGATCTGGGGCAGAAACTGATTAGCTATTCTCTAAAGGCGGAACAAGGCCCTGGGACAATGCATCTGACCCGGAAGCTGAGCATCGATATGTTGCTCCTCGACAAGAAGTTCTATCCGGCGTTGCGAAGCTTCTTTCAGTCAGTAAGGGCCGGCGACGGCGAACAGGTGGTGTTGCAGCCAGGTGAAACCCATGCCAGCAACTAAGCTCTGCAATCGATTGTCAGCATACCGTCTATGGTCGATGGCGGTCATCTCGGCCGCCGCGATTGGAATGGTTTTTGCACCGCAGGCCGGTTCATGCGCCGACGGTCCTCAGTGGTTACAAGTGCTGACCGGAGCACAACTGCCAACCTATGACGATAAGACAGACGCAGTTTTGCTCTATTCCGAGACGAATGTAACCGTTCTTTCAGTGGACAAGATCCGAACCCACATACGCGAAGCCTACAAAATATTGCGGCCTGCCGGGCGAGAACATGGGACTGTATCCGTTTACTTCAATCCGCGCAGAAAGATCACGAATCTTCACGGCTGGTGCATCCCGGCACAGGGCAAGAATTACGAGGTGAAGGAGAAGGATTCGATCGATGTCGCAGCCCCGTTTGACGGTGGCGAACTCATCTCGGATATAAAGTACAAGGTGCTGCAGATTCCGGCGGCCGATCCGGGAAATGTCGTTGGATACGAATACGACGTAGAGGAGCAGCCATTCTGGCTGCAGGACGCCTGGCAGGTCCAGGGAACCGACCCGGCCCGCGATAGCCGCTTCACTCTTCAGCTTCCCGCTGGCTGGGAGTACAAGGCATCCTGGTCGTCCTTTCCGGAGGTGAAGCCAACTGCGGGAGCCGGCAATATAGCTCAATGGGCGGTGACCGACGTAAAGCCGATCCGGCCGGAAGCAGAGATGCCACCGCTGAGCGGCGTGGCCGGCGAGATGATCGTTTCATTCTTTCCGCCGGGCGAAAACTTGCGCAAGAACGAGTTTGGAAGCTGGCAGAGTATGGGGTTGTGGTATCAGGGTCTGATCGATCCCCAGATGGCGACGTCGGACGCGATCAAGCAGGAGGTGATTGCGTTAACAGCAGGAAAGATTACGACCATGGCAAAGATGCAAGCCATAGCCGGTTTCCTGCAGCACGACATTCGCTATGTGGCGATCTCGCTGGGGATCGGCGGCTGGCAACCCCATCCTGCTCAAGAAGTCTTCACCCATAGATATGGTGATTGCAAGGATAAGGCGACCCTGATGCGAACCATGCTGCGGGAGATTGGGGTGGACTCATATCACCTGGTAATCAACGATGAGCGTGGCTCGGTGACGCACGACTCGCCGGCGCACAACGGCTTCAATCACGTCATCCTTGCAATCAAGTTGCCTGAGGACTTGAAAGATCCTGGACTCATCGCAGTGGCGCAGTACCCCAGGTTCGGAAGGATTCTGTTCTTTGACCCGACCAACGAAATGACGCCGTTTGGCCGGATAAGCGGGGAACTGCAGGCGAATTACGGATTGATGGTCTCGCCCGATGGGGGCGAACTCGTGCAAGTGCCGCAACAGCCATCTGCCACAAACAGCATCCACAGGGAGGGCAAGCTGACGCTTGACGCCCAGGGGAAACTGGCGGGGGACGTGGAGGAAACCCGCGTTGGCGATCGAGCGTCAACGGAGCGCTGGCGGCTTCGCGAGGTGAAGAAGAGCACGGATCGGATCAAGCCATTCGAAAGTCTGCTGGCTGGCTCGCTTGCGGGTTTCAGGATTGTGAAGGCAAGTATGACCAACCTCGACTCTACAGAACTTCCCTTTGTTCTCAATTACACATTTGAGACCAATGCCTACGCGAAGAAGGCGGGGGACCTGCTGCTGGTGAGGCCACGTGTACTGGGGATCAAGACATCGACGATTTTAGAGTCGAAGGACCCTCGAAAGTTTCCGGTTGAATTCGATGGGCCGTTCCAGGATACCGACAGCTTCGAGATCGCGTTGCCGCCGGGATACGAGGTTGACGAGTTACCACCGCCGGCGAACGTGGACTTCAGCTTTGCAAGCTATCACAGCAAGACAGAAGCTGCCGGACGAACGATTGTCTACACGCGCAGCATGGAAGTTAAGGAACTGACAGTTCCTGTTGCCAAGATGGACGAACTGAAGAAGTTCTACCGGCTGATTGCGGGGGATGAGCGGAACACCGCTGTTTTGAAGCCTTCCGGAGCTGTGAAGTAGAGAGAAATTGAACGGCATGCAAGCGATCGTGGCGATTCAGGATGCGTTGAAGAACTGCTGCTAATGGGCGGGCGGGGCGGCCTTTGCACGGAACCGATAGAGGACGTCGGCGATCTTGCGGGGGGAGCGCTTTGCATTGATCTCACCGGGATCGTCGGCGCGGATGCCGTACCAGCTGGAGATTTGCTTCACGTAGGTGGCCGCGGGCTGCGGATATGTTGCAGTGGAGTTTGCGATTTTCGCATGGCGGTCTAGATATCCCTCGATGAAGCCGAGACGATGCTCGGGGGGAGACTGCCTCCAGTATTCGCCATCGAAGATTCCGTGCTTGCCTGGGTGCACGTCTCCGCCGGGTGGAACGGGGCCGGGCTTCTGGGCTTTGACATATTGGGCGAGCATGGAGGCTACGGGCGTCTTCAACTCGGCGGGATGGGCGGTATAGCGCGCGGTGATGGCCTGCTCGGCGGAGTTCCAAGTGACCGCCGTATACTGCTTCTCCGCCGCATCGTAGAGGGCGCAGTCAATGTACCCGGCTAGGAAACCGGTGCGCTGATCCTCGGAGGCGGATTTCCACCAGGCACCGTCGTGCATGCCGGGGGTGGCTGCGATGGCGAAAGAACAGATGAAGGCCAGGCAAAGAGCGGCGACCTTTTTCATTCAAGCCCTCCTGTGAACGGCGCGCGTTTATCCCGGGGTGTAGTACTTGACCATTGCGTTCTTTGGAAATACCCAGTTCTCGTACTGGACTCCCACGGTAGCCCCGATGTTGTTCATGAGCGGACCGCGGCCTTGAACGGGTTGATCGCCTTTGACTCCCGCAGGGCGAATTGTGACCACGTGGCCGGTGCCGGCGGGATTCTGCCAGGCTCCGATGACAAGGATGCCCTGATTGGCCAGAGCCTGCGCGTCGGCCGCAGTAACGCTCTTGTAGTCCTTTGAAGAGGCGAGCACGGCAGCGAACTTGTTGGCAAGGAGTCCTGCTAGGCCGTCGGTTGGCGCTTCAACCGCCTTGGCAACCGCCAGCGTCGCCTGATTGCAGTGCGTGACACCGCCGGAAGGCTGAAATGCGGGGTTGGCACGGGCTGCGTCCTGGGCGGCAATCAGCTCCTTCAGGTCCTGATCCACTGACGGCGTGGACGAGGCGAGAAGTTCGAAGAACCGGGTTCCAACGGCATGAAGATTGGCGCCGGAACCGCTCACGATCCACCCAAACCCCATGCGAGTTGCCTGCCTGTGGCCATTGACACTGCTGACGGCGACTACGGGTTCAAACTCGCATTGGATGAGGGCCTTTTGAAACGTGACTTCTTTCCAATTGTGGGGATGGACAAAGACGTCGTTTGGATCGACTACACTCATGCAGCCACCTCATCGAAGAGCCTGGAACAGCCGGTCTTGATTATCTCCGCCAAAGCTTTGCTTTGCGCAGAAGAAGATATTCAGCAACCGGCTATCCTAACTCATTCGTGTGTTATCAGGCTCCGTGCCGGACTCGATGGTCCAAATATACGGTGTCCGTGCGGAATCTTAATTGAAAAGATCCTTCATTTTCTCAATGAGTCCAGGTGAAGCAGGTTTGTTGTCGACGGTGAGCGACTCAGACAGCTTGGTGACGAGTTCGCGCTGGGAGCGGCTGAGCTTTCGGGGAATCTGGACGACGACTTTAACGATGAGGTCGCCGTGCCCCTTTTCATTGAGATAGGGAACGCCGCGTCCGCGCACGCGCAATTCGCGACCGCTCTGGGTGCCCTCGGGAATTTTCAGGTTCACAGGGCCGTCGATGCCGGGCATTTCGAATTCGGCACCCAAAGCCGCCTGCGGGAAGCTGATGGGGATGACGCAGTGAAGGTCGTACCCGTGGCGCTCGAAATGATCGTGCGGACGGATAGCAAGGACAACGTACAAGTCGCCCTTAGGGCCACCGGCGCGGCCTGCATCGCCTTCGCCGGAGTAGCGAATGCGGGTTCCGTCTTCAACGCCAGGGGGCACCTTGACGCTGAGCTTGAATTCGGTGGAGGTACGGGTCTCGCCCCGGCAGGTTGTACAGGGGTCGCCGATGACGGAGCCAGTGCCGCCGCAGGCGCCGCAGGTGCGGGCCACGGAGAAAAAGCCCTGCTGGAAGCGGAGCTGGCCACGTCCCTGGCACTGGGCGCAGGTGGTGGGACCGCGACCGGAGGCGCTGCCGCGGCCTTTGCAGGCGGCACAGACCTCAAGGCGGCGAATTCTGACTTCAGTTTCAGTGCCGAAGATGGCGTCCTCAAAATCGATGGTGAGGTCGAAGCGGAGGTCGTCGCCTCGCTGCTGACGCGAACCGCGCGGGCCGCTGCCTCCCATGGAGAACATCTCGCCAAACAGGTCGCCGAAGATGTCGCCGATGTCGACGCCGCCGGCAAAGGGACCGGCACCGGGACCCTGTCCACCCAGACCGGCATGACCGTAGCGATCGTATGCGGCGCGCTTGTCAGCGTCGCTGAGGACCTGATAAGCCTCGCTGGCCTGCTTGAACTTTTCCTCGGCCGCGTGGTCGCCGGGGTTGCGGTCAGGGTGGTACTTGAGCGCCTGCTTACGATAGGCGCTCTTCAATTCCTGGTCGCTGACTTCGCGGGTTACGCCGAGAACTTCGTAGAAATCTGCTTTGCTCACTTTTGTATTAGAAACCATTCTTTTGTTTGAGATTCAAAAAACCAATTACTTGCCGGTGACACAGATTATTCACTAATTTGTTTTGGGTTGTGGGCTACGCGGACCATGGCCGGACGCAGAAGGCGCTCGCGCAGGCGGTAGCCGCGACGGATCTCTTCAGCGACGTGCTGGTCGGGCATGTCATCGCGATCGACCGCGCCAAGGGCCTCATGGACACGGGGATCGAATGCCTCACCAACGGAAGGAACAGGAATGACCTGCATCTGGCGCAGAACTTCTTCCATTTGCTTGACGATGAGAGCAACGCCGGAGCGCAACTGTTCCGCGGATCCGTCGGACTTGAGGGCCAGCTCGAAGTTGTCGAGGACGGGCAGGAACTGTTCGACGACGGCGCCGGTAGCATAGTCGCGAAACTCAAGACGCTCACGCTCGCCGCGCTTGCGGGCGTTTTCAAACTCCGCCTGGAGGCGGGCGATACGGTCTAAAAGCTGATCACGCTCGCCCTTCATCTGGTCGTACTCCGCGCGGGTAACGGACTCAGAGGGAGTTGCGGCCTGGGCAGCATTTACTGGGACTTCATCGTAGACGGGCGAATTTGACGCCGGGTCCGTGGCTGAATCTTCCGCGGGCCCGCCAGAAGCGATCTCAAGAGGTTCCAACGTGGTCGATTCTGTTTTCTTATCTGACATATGGTTACGCATTCTCCTAAAAATCAAGGGCACCTGATTCCATTGTATTTTCTTTGACGGTTTTCGCGCTTGCCGCGGGCTGCAAATGCTTCATTCAGGAGCAGCGATCTTAGCGACAATTCGACTATTGTGATGAAACTGGGTACCTGCGACCGGTGACGGGGCGTTCCTTTACGAATCGAGCTCGATATTTCTTTGCAGGTTACTCGCCGGCCAAGTCTTTGACCTCATGATTCTGCGTATTCGTTCAAGCGGTCAGTGACCTAGTCGGCGGGGAGTTCCAGGAGGCGCTCGGAGAGCTTCGCGATGTAGCTGACGGCCTGAATCATCTCCTGATATTGGATGCGGGTGGGGGCAATGACGGCGACCGTACCCAGATTTGATCCGCCGAGACGGGCCTGGGCTCCGATGAGCACGAGATCCTGCATGGCGGGTGAGGCTTCGTCGAGACCTACGACAACGCGGACTTCCTGCTGGCGTCCATCGACATAGGCGTTGAGCAGTTCTACCAGCCTCTGTTTGGCTTCGAGGGCAAGCAGCATCTGGCGCAGGCGCTCGCGATCCAATTCGCTGGAGATGAGGTTGGCGATTCCGTCCATGTAGATGGCGGGGCCTGATTCCGCGGCGACCAGTGCGCCTTTGCGGCAGAGTTCCTCGACGGAGGCCAGCATCTGGCGATAGGCTTCGCGCTCGAGGTCGGCGCGGCGGGCTACCTCAGAAAGGATGCGCTCCACGGGCCATCCGCGAAAGTTCTCGTTGAGGTAACGGGCGGCGGTTTCCAGTTCGGCGTGGGTCAGTTCGTGGTCCAGTGCGAGTACACGATCCTGCACGGCACCGGCCTGGGTGACGAGGACAGCCAGAACTCTGCCGGTCGAGAGGCGGGAGAAGTGGATGTGCTCAAGCACCTGGGCGGCAGTGGAGCAGGCCAAGGCCACGCCGAGACCGCTGGAGATGAGCGCGAGCACGTGCGAGGTGCGCTCGAGATACTCATGGCTGCTGGATACGCCGGAGAAGCTTTCCTCAATTTGCCCTCGGCGGGCTTCACTGAGGGGCGAAGGGCCGGGCTGGTTGGGGATAGAAGCGTTGACGCCAGCCGCAAGACGACCGGTTTGGGTAATCTGCTCGACGTAATAGCGGAAGGCGGCGGCGGTAGGGATGCGGCCAGCGGAGGTATGGGGCTGTTCGAGCAAGCCTGCATCTCCGAGCGTGGCCATTACGTTGCGCAGGGTGGCGGAACTGAGACCTTCACGGTCAATAAAGAAACGGGCGAGCGCCTGCGAGGCCACGGGTTCGCCGGTAGCGATGTACATCTCGATGATGGCTGTAAGAACCAGCCGCTCACGCGGACTGAGGCGCACATCGGACATCTTCCCTGCTTTCCGGCCTAAATGCTTGTCACTATAGAGCTTACGTTGAAAAGAGGATAGAAGCCTCCTTTTTAATTTTAGGGAGGGCTGAAGGACGCTGTCAAGGTACAGCGAGTTGCGGAATAATGGTTGGGTTAAATGGGGTTGCGGAGAAGGACTGATTTCAGAGCGAAGGGCGCGGAATGCATGCCCAAGGGCTTAAAAGCCGTAATCATCCCAATCCACTTTTACCGGGGATGAATCCCCAGCCTACCACCCGGATTGGTTTTTCCGCGGGCTGACAAGTCGGCACAATGGCGGGCGAGTTCAGCTTGGTTGCAATTGTTGCTGACGTGAAATGCATGGCGCGCCTGGATGGCTCGAGCAAGGACTGGATCAGCGATGAAACGTGCGAGTGAGTTCCGGATGGCAGGAGCGAACGTTCTGAGGCTGGGGATTCTGTTCCTAATTGCGCTGGTGGTGGGAATTGTCGCTGCCTGTTCAACAAGGACAGAGGGGGCGGCGAGGGGGCCCCGGCAGCCCGGTGCGGGGCCGGGAAGCGCAAGTTACAAGCATGGTCTGGTGGTCGCGCAGGAGTACGGCGTGGGGCCAACACGGTACTGGATATTTGAGCCGGCAGATCCGAAGCCGGAGAGCGCTCCGGTGATCGTATTCAATCACGGCTGGCTGGCATTGGAACCGAAGTACTACGGCGCGTGGATTGACCACATTGTAAGGCGCGGAAATATTGTGATTTTTCCTGTGTATCAGGACGGCCTGCGCACGCATACCTCCGAATTCACAGCTAATGCCGCCGCGGGGGTTCGCGCAGGAATAGCGAGACTCAAAGCCGAACCTGGGCATGTGAGGCCGCAGTTGGAGATGGTCGCGGTGGTTGGCCACTCGATGGGCGGCTTGATCACGGCGAACTTTGGAGCGGAGTGGAAGCGGCTTGGGATTCCGCAGCCGCGGGCGTTGATGTGCGTGGAGCCGGGCAGGACTTCGGCGATGCCCAAGAGCGCCTCAGTGCAACTGGCCGACCTGAGCCTGATTGGAAAGGACACGCTGCTGCTGACCGTGGCAGGCGATCGAGACAGGCTGGTGAAAGACGAGGATGCAAAACGCATCTTCAAAGAGACGACAAAGGTTGCGCCGGAAAACAAGAATCATATTTTGATGGTTTCCGACGACCACGGCTCGCCGGTGCTGGTCGCCAACCATCTGGCGCCGGTCGGGCTGAATCTCCGGTATACGGACCCGGCCGCAGCGGGGACGCTGAGCCATTGGTTCTTTGAGCAGATGGAGAAGCGCCGACTGAGAGCCAGCGAAAACGGAGGCGACGGTGCGCTTGGCATGGCGGTGGACGCTCTGGATTTCTACGGAACCTGGAAACTATTCGACGGACTGAGCGATGCGGCATTCTACGGACGGAACCGGGAGTATGCGCTGGGGAACACGCAGCAGCAGCGGTTCATGGGCAAGTGGAGCGACGGGATCGGCGTGAAGGAACTACAGGTGAGTACAATTCCGTAGTGACCCACGCGCACTTGCGTTTCGGGTTAAGAATGATAGTCAGGCATTGGAAAGAGGCCTCGATCCATGACAGGGCGGCTTGCAAGTACTTCCATTTTGATTCTCTCGATTTCTGCATCCGGTCTGACGTTGGCTGCAGCGAAATCCGCAGTTGGTCAGGGCGGGCCGCCTCGAACAGACGTGGCGGCCTCAGCGGCGGCGGCTGGCGATGAGCAATGGCGGCATGATTTGGAAGGTTGGCGGGATCGGCGGGCGAAGGAGATTTCCGCGCCAGACGGGTGGTTGACACTGACCGGAATGGGGTGGCTGAAGTCCGGCATCAACTCGATGGGGTCGGGCGCGGGCAACCTGATCCGGCTAAGTGCGCAGGCTCCGGAACGCGTGGGACTGCTGACGGTGAGCGGGGACATTGTGCAATTGCTTTCGCCGGCGGGCGGATTTCCAGCGGAGTTGACGGTGGACGGACAGCCTGCAAGGGAAGGCCCGCTGACGGTAGACGACTACAAGCCCTCTACAATCGGCTGGCGCGGGATGACGTTTGTGGTGCTGAAGCGCGGCGACCGGTACGTGCTGCGCATCAAGGACGCAGACACGCCGGGGCGCAAGGGTTTCCATGGATTGAACTGGTATGCGCCGGATGCGCGCTATCGAGTTACGGCGCGCTGGATTCCCTTCAAGCCGCCGCAGGTGCAGGAGATTCCCACGGTGATTGGGACGACGCTGAGGCTGCCGGCGCCGGGACTGGCGATGTTCCTGCTGAACGGCGAGGTGCAGCACCTGGAACCGGTGATCGAAGACCCGCAGTCGAAGATACTGTTCTTCATTCTGAAAGATGCGACCAGCACGACCGCGACCTATGGCGGTGGCCGGTTTCTGCATACGGATTTGCCGGATCATGGGCTTGACCAGCCGGGCAACTTGACACTTGACTTCAACCGATTGGAGAATCCGCCGTGTGCCTATACGAATTACGCGACCTGTCCGCTGCCACCGGAACAGAACCGAATGAAGGTGGCGGTAGAGGCGGGAGAACAACGGTACGAGCACTAGAGACCGGTGTGGAATGCATCCTAGTAGTTATGATTCTTTTGGAGGCGCGATGAAGACCAAGTCTGGCGGCAAGTTGCTGGTATGTGTGGCGATAACTTTGGCGTTGCTGGCGTTTGTGCCGGCGTGCCATGGAAGCCCTAAAACGAAAGCGGAAAAGCACGCACTGAAGATTGAAAAGGACCTGGCCAAGTACAAGGCCGGAAGTTATCTGCATCTTGTGTTGAACAACAATACAGAAGTCAACGGCACGCTGGGCACGCTTTCAGAGACGTCTTTCGACTTTAGCAATACCGAGACGAACGCCAAGGAGACACATCTCTACGGCGACGTTTACAAGGTAGAAAAGGGCAAGCAGTACATCGGCGAGGGATCAGAGAAGCACCACCGCATTCATATATTTTGAGTTCGACCTGGAGCGCCGAAAAAGCAGTGGTCAGTGGACAGTGGTCGACGAAGCGGCGGCGGTTGAGTTCGTCGTATCCCATCCATTCCGCAAACAACGCGGAATGGATGGGGCACGGAGCTGATTTGCGGTAAATGGCGTTGATGTACTGGCTGGTGCGGGTCTGTCGCATATTGGGCTGATAGATTTTATAGAAGGGCCTGCCAAGGTATCGAAGGTGGGAGAGTAGCCAGAAGAGCATACCTCAGGGGCTAAAGCCCTCGTCTATTTTCATCAACTTGCGGCGCGGCTGAAGCCGCGCCCTTTCAAAACAAGGCCCTGGCACGAGTTTTTGCGCAGCCTGATTTTCCCCGGATGAGCCGCACGGCGGCTGGAAAGAGCCATGTTTCACAACACAGAAGACGTACACATTCAATGGACGAAGGTGGTTCTGCCTCCGGTGTTTCTGGAGGAGGAGTTCCCTGTTTCCGAGGCTGCCTCGGCTACGATTTTCGACACGCGGACCGAGATTACCGACATTCTGGGCGGGCGGGACGAGCGACTGCTGGTGCTGGTGGGGCCGTGCTCGATTCACGACACCAAGGCAGCGCGCGAGTACGGCCGGCTGCTGCAGGATGCGATTGCGGAGTACTCGAACGATCTGCGGATCGTGATGCGGGTGTACTTTGAGAAGCCGAGGACGACGATCGGGTGGAAGGGGTTGATCAACGACCCATATCTCGATGAGTCGTACAAGATCAACGACGGGCTGCGTATGGCGCGGCACCTGCTGCTGGACCTGGCGGAGATGGGCGTGCCGACGGGAACGGAGTTTCTGGACATGATTTCTCCGCAGTACATTGCGGGGCTCGTGAGTTGGGGCGCGATTGGGGCGCGAACGACGGAGAGCCAGGTGCATAGGGAGTTGGTATCGGGCGTGAGTTGCCCGGTGGGGTTCAAGAACGCGACGTCGGGCGATGTGCAGGTGGCCATTGACGCGATTCTGTCGGCGGCGCATTCGCATACGTTTCTGGGACACACCAAGCATGGGCAGTCGGCGATTTTTGTGACCACGGGAAACCCAGACTGCCACATTATTTTGCGGGGTGGCCGGAAGATGGTGAACTACACGGCGGAGAGTGTGGCCGAGACCGCGGCGAAGATGGAGAAGGCGGGGGTTGCTCCGCGGATCATGATCGACTTCAGCCACGCCAACAGCTGCAAGGACTACAAGCGGCAAGCGGCGGTTTGCCACGATGTGGCGGGGCAGATTGCGGCGGGAGACAAGCGCATTCAGGGCGTGATGATCGAGAGCAACCTGGTGGCGGGCGCCCAGCCTCTGGTGCCGGGACAGCCGCTGGTGTACGGGCAGAGTATTACGGACGGTTGCATCGACTGGGCTGAGACTCGAACGCTGCTTGCGGAGTTGGCGGCGGCGGTGAGGGCGCGGCGGGGGTAGTCGGGCTCCAGTGTGTGGCCCGCATCTCAAAAGTCGAGATGTCGGCCACACGATCATTTTTTGGGGGAGATGGGCTGGGTGAGGGCCGTTCACCCCAGGTCCTAGAGCGTTTTCTGATTTGGTGTTTACGGTGGAGATTTGAATTTTTGTTATCCCACCCATGAATCACAAAACGATTCATGGATGGGGTACCCAAATTACTGTTCACACTTGCACCTAAAACGCTCTAGAAACGGGACCTGGGGTGACCGTGAACGAGATGCGGGCCACCGGCTACTGCGGCAACCCGTTATACTCGCCCGCGTTCTTTTGCAGGACTGCAAAGGCACGATTTGCGGGAATGATTTCGCCCGCCTTGAATCCGAACCTTGGATCGTCGATGATGGGAGTCAACGTGAGGGCCTCTCCCGCGCCCCGCGCTGAAAAGTAGATCTTCAGCGCAGGCACCCAAACCACGAAATCGTCCTTGCTTGCGCGACGCGCCACGAGGGCCCGCGTGACCGCCGCATTTCCGAAGTCGGTCGCCCTCCAGCCATCGTTGTGTTGAGTAACCGCCAGGGAGGAGGCCACGCGCCCATCCACCGTGACCGGATAGATGAGCTTATGCGCATCCTGCAAAAGCCCGGCGGCAACGGAGTCTGCCTTGTACGCCGTCAACGCGTCCAGTGGAACGGTATAGAGTTTGATCGGATCGCTCAACTGGGCGCTTTTGGCCTGTTCCACCGAAGAGAATCCCAAGCCCTGAAAATTCTCTGGCAAGACCAGCGACTGCAGCACGGTCAACCCCGCCTGCGCCGCCTGCTGGCTCGACGCACTGGCCGGCGGGCTGGCGACCAGATTTGCCTGGCTTGCGGGGAATATTCTTCCTTTACACGATGACAGCAGCATCGCAACCAAAACCAGCAACATCGCTCCGCGGATTCTCATGCTATTTACCTCCCGTATAAGTGATGTTGTAGAAGTCGTTCCAGTGGGTATGGTCGGTATCGCTGACGTAACGGGAATAGGTCATGATCGTCTCCGTTCCGCCTGTCAAGGTACTCAGGTTCGTGTACGGTTCCGGATCGTTGACGTCCACGTACTGCACATTCTCGATGGTGAGGTAGCCTCTGACAACCATCATGTGGCCGCCGCCGCCGTTCCAGTGCCACGAGAACGCGAAAGGCTTGTTGGCGCAGAATATCTGACTCTGGACCTGTGCCCAGGTCAGCGCCGCATTGTTGGTCTGATCGGCGGTGAAGCCATACTTTGAATACTCCGGCCAGCCGCCGTTGTTGCAGGAGCCAGAGTTGTTTGTGCAGCAGCCGCTGAGGCCGAATTCGTTGTTGGCCTCGGTGCACTGACTAACATCGTGGCCAAGGTACTTCATGGTCATTTCACCGCTCGCCGCCCAGCACCAGTTAGAGCCCTGTTGGGGCAGCGTCGGCACATTCACTGTGGACACAAGCGGAGGATTGCAGCACCCCGCAAGAAGGAGGAGCGGACAGGCAAGAATGCCTGCTTGGAACACTTTCATAACCTAACCTCGAATCGTGGATTCATTTTGCAAAAAATGCGTCCGCCATCGAGGTCGGCCCGATGCTGCTGTCGAACCTATCGGGCCGACAGCGGCAAAGCCGCGAATGGCTGGCGCTTGATTCCAACGGGTACGGTAGATTTGAAATTCTGCCCGGGTGCGTGGCGACCGTACAACCTCGAACTATCAGGGGACGGAATGTACCGGCTCGCCGAACGCAGGGTAAGTATTGCATTGCTTCTTCAAAACTTGTCAAGCAAAAAGCTCTTTTATGAAAAGTTATTTGGTCGCCGCTGGGGTGCCTGTCGACTGGGGAGGGTGAGGTATCCGAGTAGCGACCGCAGGTCCCCCCTCGCGTTGCTCGTGGCAAGCGTTCGATTCCCTTATTTGCGCGACGGTCGCCCAGGATGACAGATTTTTGTTCTGCGAGGCCCTGTGGGAAAGCGTGCGTTCCACGGGGGAACCGTTATGATTATGGGCACACAGACGAGGCGCAAGAGCAAGTTGATGGCCCGTACGATCTTCATTTCGGCTGGCGAGGCAAGCGGCGAGCACTACGGCGCGCTGCTGATTGTGGCGCTTGAACGGCAACTGGCGGAGAGGGAAGAGCGAGCGCAGTTCTTTGGCATGGGCGGAACGCGCATGGAGGCGGCCGGGCTGGAACGGGTGGTTCACTCGGAAGATATGGCCGTGATGGGGCTGACCGAGATTGTGAAGCACCTGCCAAGGATCTACAGTGAGTACCGCAAGCTGAAGAAGGCCATCCGCACAAGACGACCGGATGTGGCCGTGCTGATCGACTTTCCAGAGATCCACTTCAGGCTGGCGAAGGAATTCACGCGGCTGGGGGTTCCGGTGATCTTCTTTGTGAGCCCGCAGCTATGGGCCTGGAAGAAGCACCGCATCAAGCTGGTTCAGAAATACGTGCGTCGGATGCTGGTGATTTTTCCGTTCGAGGAGGAATTTTACCGGGAGAACGGGGTGGAGGCGGAGTTTGTAGGGCATCCGCTGGCGGAGCTGCCGCTGCCGACGATCAGCCGCGAGGAGTTTGCCGCGAGAAATGGGCTGGACCCGAAGAAGACCTGGGTTGGCCTGCTGCCGGGGAGCCGTGCCAAGGAGATCCGGGACCACCTGCCGGAGATGCTGGAGGCGGCCTGGGGCATGGCGCTGCCCACACCCGATGCCGCAGAGCCTTCAGAGGATATGGAGTTTGTGATTCCTCTGGCGCCTACGCTGAACGCCGCACAACGCGCCGAGGTGCTGCAGATTGCGGAAGACCACGGGGGCGGGCTGGCGGTGCGGCTGGTGGAAGATGCGCGCGGAACGCTGTTTCACGCGCGGGCGTCGGTGGTGGCCAGCGGGACGGCTACGGTGGAGGCGGCGCTGATCGGCAGTCCATTTGTGGTGGTTTACTGGGTTTCGGCGGTGACCTACGCGATCGCCAAGCGGGTGGTGAAGGTGGCGCACGTGGCTATGGCGAACCTGATCGCGGGCAAGCGGGTGGTTCCGGAATTGATTCAAGATGACTTCACGGCGGCGAATATCGTCCAACAGATGATGCGGCTGCTACCGGACGGGCTGGCCCGCGAGTCCATGATGCAGGAGTTGGGCGCGATACGGGTGGCGCTGGGCAAGCGGGTGGTGGAGGGCTTGGAAGATTCTCCGGGCGCGATTGAGAGAGTGGCTGCGATTACGCTGGAAGTGGCGGAAGAACAGGGACTAGGGACTAAGAACAGGGACTAGGGAATAGGGAGTACGACTGCCTGGTTGAGGTTCTTGCTATCCCAGGTCCCCAAAAGCGAGGGACCTGGGGCACCCAGCCTTACTGGGTTGTCGGAATTGACCCGGTGGGTAGTGGGATTTAGCTGCATTGGGTGGTTGGGATTTGCTGGATGGGGTGCGGAGTATTGTTGGGAATCGGAATTTAGCCGGCGGCGGCAAGCGATGATGACTGGTATGAGAAGACAATTTCGGCTTGGATTCGGAGGTCACTGCCTGAGGGGCGCGGCCGGCGTACTGGCGGCTGGAGTGATGATGGCGGGGCCGCTGTTGGCGCAGAGGGCCGAGCGTCCGGCGCTGAACATTGCGGGCTACGTGATCGACGCCGAACTGGATCCGGCCACGCACCATCTAGCTGCCAAGGTGGTGGTGACGTTGACTGCACCGGAAAACCTGCAAGTGGTGAACTTTGGCTTTCACCCGGCGCTGAAGGTAACCAAGATCAGCGACGAGAGCGGCAAGCTGCTGGACGGGGAACGGACCGCGGACGGCGCCATTCGGGTGACGGCGGGGACGCCCTTTGTGCAGGGGCAGGCGGTGCACTGGACCTTCGAGTACGAGGGGACGATCACGGGGAAAGAAGACGGGCCGGTGGAGGGACTGAAGCTGGCCGCGATTCAGGAGCCGATCAGTTATTTGCTCTACCCTGCGCGGTGGTTTCCGATGACGGGGTACATGACCAACCGGTTCACGGCGGAGATGCACATTCGGGTGCCGCAGGGGATGCGGGTTTTTGCGAGCGGCATGCAAGGCAGCGCGAAGCCGGCGAAGCTGGCCAGCGGCAAGCCGGCCGACGAGTTCGACTTTAACTGGACGAAGCCGGGATTTCCGGGGACGGTGATTGCAGGGCGGTACGTTGCGCCGATTTCAGTGGGCGCGGGCAACGTGAAGGTGTACCTGACGGTGAGCCACCAGCAGTCCGCAAATCAACTGGCACAATCGGCGACGAAGGAATACGACTTTTTTACCGATAGCTTTGGAGCCCCGGAGACCAGCCATCTGAACGTGGTGGAATTGCCGGACGATACGCTGCCGGCGGTGTATGCGCCTGAGCTAGCTGCGATTATGGGTTCGCGGGTGGGGGACAAGAGCAGCGTGCGGCTGCTGTCGAACACGATTGCGCACCAGTGGTGGGGTTGCGAAGTGAGCCCGCGAACGCTAAACGATGCCTGGATTACCAACGGCATGTCGCGCTACGGGGAGCTGATGTACCTGGAAGAAGAGAGCGGCAAGAGCGCAATGCGAACGGCGATGGGAGACGTGGCCGCAGGCGCGCTGGCGTACGACACGATTCCGCTTTCGAGCGTGGGGCGGCTGAATCCCTTCTCGCCGGAGTTCCAGTCCATGACGCTGGAAAAGGGCGCGATGGTGTTTCACATGCTGCGCTGGGAGTTGGGAGACAAGGCTTTTCTGGAGACGCTGAAAGGCGTGCTGAGCCAGTATGCGGACAGTTCGGTGCGGGCGCAGGACTTTGTAAAGGTGGCGGAGTCGCAGAGCCAGCAGCAGTTGACGGCGTTTTTTGCGCAGTGGATTGACGGTACGGGAGCACCGAAGTTCTCAAACAAATACGCGGTTTACCGACTGGGAAACAACAAGGGCTTCAGGACGATCGGGGACATTGGGCAGGATCTGGACCTGTTCCGGATGCCGGTGGAGCTTAAGGTGGAGACTGACGGCAAGACGGAGACCCAGAAGATTGAAGTTGTCGGCACCGAGACGCAGTACGTGGTGGACACGTTTGGACGGCCGCGGCGGATCAGCGTGGATCCGTCGGACTGGGTGCTGAAGACAACGCCGGACCTGCAGGTGCGTATCGCCATTTTGAAGGGGCAGCAACTGGTGGCGCAGGGCGACATGACGGGAGCGTTGGCTGAGTACCAGAAAGCTCTGGAAGCCAACCCGCAGAGTTCGCTGGCGAGCTACCGGATCGGGGAGGTGCTGTTTGGCCAGCACAACTACCAGGCCAGCGTGAATGCCTACCGAGATGCGCTGCGGGGCGACGACGAGCCGCGCTGGACCGAGGTGTGGAGCCACATCCAGATCGGCAAGATTTTCGACATTACCGGACAGCGGGACCGGGCGGTGAACGAGTACCGGCTGGCGGTGCAGACAAACGACAATACGCAGGGAGCGGTAAACGAGGCGCGGCAGTACCTGCAGAAGCCGTTTACGCGGCCCGAGAACGACTGAGGGCGATTGTCAGCAGGCCAGGATGCTACTGCTTCCCACCCTAGGTAGCGTTCCAGAAGTTCCTATCAGAATTCGCAAAATGCAAAAGCAGATTCTTCGCTCACCACCCCCAAGCTGAAAAGCGCTTGGGGCCCCGTTCGCTCCCAATGAACGGCCCGGTTGAGTGTTGTTCTGTCCCACCCATTCCGCAAAGAACGCGGAATGGATGGGGCACGGGGCTATTGTGCGAGGTAGACGGGGGCCGTTCATCCCTGGACGTAACGCGCTGCCGCGAGTAAAGATGCTCAGAATGACAGTGCAATGATGTTAAGAACATCGGAGACAGTACACTAGCCACAAAAGCGTGGAGCCCAAAGGGCGCCCCGAGAACGACTGAGGGGAAGCGCGAACTAAAGGAAACGGCCAGCCCGAAGGCTGGCCGTTGTGGTGTTGCAAGGGAATTGCTTAGTTGTTGCTGGACTTCCGTCCGAGGGAGATGACCTCGAGATCGACACTTGCGAGGCCAGCCCTGGTCATTGCCAGCTTTTGTGCGGCTCCATAAGAAAGGTCGATGATGCGCCCCTGGTCGACGAGGTCTCCGCGATCGGTAATGCGGACGATGACTGAGCGCTTGTTGATGCGGTTGACAACCCGCACTACGGAGCCAAAGGGGAGGGTTGGATGACATGCGGTCATGGCATTCATGTCGAACCGTTCGCCACTTGCGGTGTGCCGTCCGTTGAAGACGCCGCCATACCAGGATGCGAGGCCGCGAAGCCTGTCCCCTCTCTTAACGGCTGTCTGTTGCGGCGCCAACGCTGCCGGCGTGGGGCTTGCGACCGGAGGCGCGGCGGACATGGTTGCGGCGGGTCTTGGAAGCCGCGCGTAGGCCTGCACCGTGCGCGTGGAGAGTGTTACCATCACCGCGACCAGTGCAACCGATGAAGCCGCCGCCAGCACGTAAACGCGTAGCGAAGACTTCATACTCATGTTGCGTGATTTCCGTTTTATCACCATCCACCGATTTTACCAACTCGGCACTATCAGTGCCTATCCATTGGCGAGATCGATACGGGTATTTTTGTTGAAAACGCGTGAGTTCCGAGCAAACACTGGTTAAGTCTTTGCTCTTGTGCGAGTTACGTTTTGCACCATAAATGGTGCAAACGCGGATTATTTTGACCCCAAGGAGGGAATTCAGAGTATGGTACGCCGGAGACTGCCTGGCGCGGCAAGGCGGATTTTGCAAGAAGCCGGTTTGCAGATTAATTCGAAGATCCTGCTAGCGTGAATTTATTGCCATCTGTGGCAGGGAGGAAGTATGAAGCTGAGCGCGGCAGGACTGGAGCTGATGAAGCAGTCAGAGGGATTTCGGAGTTGTACATATCTGGATGTGAATGGGTTTCCGACGATTGGGTATGGGCACCGGTTGCTGCATCCGGAGTCGTTTGCGCTGGGAGTGACGGAGGCGCAGGCGGGGGAGATCCTGGTGAGCGATTTGCGCGAAGCCGAGCAGGCGGTGGAGCGGCTGGTGAAGGTGGAGCTGACGCAGGGTCAGTTCGATGCGCTGGTGGATTTCTGTTTCAACCTGGGGTCGGGGAGGCTGGGCTCTTCGACGCTGCTGAAGGTTCTGAACCATGGGCGCTATGAGGAAGCTGCGGAGCAGTTGCTGCGTTGGGATGTGGCCGGGGGCGAGGAAAATGCAGGGTTGAAGGCGCGGCGCGAGGCTGAGGTTGTGCTGTGGAACGGTGGAGCGGTGGAGCGCAAGAAGGCGGCGTAGGGGGGCGTTCCTGGCTCACTTTGACATAAGTGCAATGATCACAGTAGAGTCTACACCCATACCAAGCGAGGTACAGTTCATGGGGCTTAATCCTGATGTGATGGTCCATGTAGCCCATGCGACCGACAAGGTCCTTGGCAATGTGAGTTACGCGGCTAACGGCTTTAGAGCCATTACAGGACTAGAGGCGTTTCGCAGCTACGACTGGATGACGGACACGGCTGCTTTGAACGTGGCTGGGAACTTCCGCGGCATGGTAATCAGCGCGCGGTGGGCGACTGCTTACCAGGTGGTTGGAACGACTGCCAATGTGATTGGAAATGTGGCGACGGTGGCATCGCTGGCGAGCAATATTATTAACCTTGCGCCGCAGTTCGAGCAGGTATACCGGTCACGAGACAGCGGGTTGGCCAAGGCTCAGAGGTACTCGCTGCTGACCAGCATAGTGGCCCAGAAGACGCTGATGGGGATCATTACTGGTGGCGTTCATCTGATTTATACGCCACTGATTTTCGGTTGCGGCGCGGTTGCCAAAGCAGCAGGGGACGGGAAGGTCGCATCGGCCGCATTTGTTTGCTCACAAGTGGTCCAGAGCGCAGATGCCCTGGTGCAGAAATCGGCAGATTATTTGACCAATCCGGACAACCAGCAACGGGTAATCGTGAACCTTGTAACGATCAACACTGCCAATTAGGGCGAACCGCCTGGACCTGAGCAATCTCAGTTACTTGAAGGCGTTCGTCGGGCTTTAGATAGCCTTTGCGGCGAAACCAGTTTTCCATGGCGGGCTGGAGGCGGTCGATGGGGACGCGGGTGCCGGCTTCGAGCAGTCCGTCGGCGGCGGGGAGGGTGTCGTCGAAGACTGCGTCGTTGGTGAAGTTGCGCATGGCGAAGTTATCGATCCAGTGGATAGGGCAGGGGTGAAGCGCGCCGGAGGCGTCGAGTCGTTGGATGGAGAGGCGGCGCACGAACATGAATTCCACTCTAACGGATGGGGCGGGGCGCTAATGGCTACTTCTTCTCTGGAGCGATCCTGGCGTCTTTGGTTTGCTGAGTTTCTACGCGGAAACGCTTGAAGTCGTAGTTGCGCTCGGTGAAGTGCTGTCGGATCCCTTTGACGAGCAAAAGGCGGGCCTGCAGAGAGCCTTCGCCTCCGGTGGGGAGCCATAATTCGCCGTTGACAGGGGACTGGTCGAAATTGAAGTTTGACCCCTTTTGAATGGTGGCTAAAAGGCCGCCTGCGACGCGGAAGTTGTCATTGAAGCTGACTTCAAGATGGGCCACCTGGCGGTCGGCTTCATCCACCCACATGGTGCCTTGGAGTTTCTTTGAGGCGTCCTCAGCCAGGCCGTGGGTCTTGGCGTCTTTGCGGCCTATGAAGTCAAAGAGGATGGTGGCCCGGCCGCGGTAGACCTGACGGCGCGGATTACGCACATCCATGATTTCCAGGACGCGGCTGACGGTAATGGACTGGCCCTCGAGCGGCTGATCGGAGGGTGTCTTCTCCGCCTTCTCGACCTGTTTGGTAACGTGCTCGGTCTCCTTTTGCTGGTCGTGCTCGTTGAGGGGCTGACCGTTCTTCTTGACGATGCGGCGGATGAGGTGGCCGTTGACGAAGAAGTCCTCGTGCTCGGTGGACTCGGTCTTGGAGACTTTGCCGTTTTGGTCGATGTCCTGGACGGTTACGAGAGAGCTGTAGGTATAGTTTTCGCGCACCTTCTCAAGCTGCTTCTGGTGATCCTGGACCTCGTGCATGAGCTGATGAATGTCGGGCAGAGGGGGGCTGGGCGGTCGCTGTGCCAGAGCCGGCAGCATGGGCAGGACGAGACCGGCAAGCAGTGCGAACCGTCGAGAGGTCATCTAGATCGTTCCTTGGAGGTGGGGCAGGACAGTGCACCGGCGCCTTGGGGCCTTTGTTGTTTGACCCTGCGCAACGCGAAAGGTCTTGAAAACTCCGACTGCGGCAGACAGACCATTCCACTGTCTGCGTTTCATGCTATACGGTTTACAGCGAAGATTGATTGCCGCCACCGGGCTGAACACGCTGGAGGCAGCACCGCTTCAAGGAGGATCTACGAAATGGGTAGTCTGCTGGTTCAATGGCTGTTAAGCGCGGTGGCGCTGTTGATTGTCTCCAAGATCGTGCCCGGGTTTCACGTAGAAGGGCTGTGGCCGGCGCTGATTGCGTCGCTGGTGATCGGGCTGTTGAATGCGACGGTGGGGCTGGTGCTGAAGATCATCACCTTCCCGCTGAGCATTGTCACGCTAGGGCTGTTTCTGCTGGTGATCAACGGGCTGATGATCCTGGTGGCGTCGAGCATCGTGCGCGGGTTTATTGTGCGGGGGTTCTTTCCGGCGTTCTGGGGCGCGGTGGTGCTGGCGCTGCTGGGGATGGTGATTCGGGCGGTTGCGAAGGACGCATAGGGGAACTTGTAGCCCATGAATAGGGAATAGAAAGACGCGGGGTTTAGTTGATTGCTGTCCCACCCTTCCCGCAAAAAACGCTGAAAGGATGGGGCACGAGGCTTTTGTGGGTTGGAGAAAGGCTCTACTGCGCTGGGGGCGCGCTAAGCTGGGCGTCGGCTTTGGCGGTTGCGACTGGGCGCGGATGACGTGGCGGCGTTGTCGCGGGATGCGCAGCGGCCTTTTTGAGCGGCTTGAGCTGAACCGAGGAGGCTGCTGCCGGTTGTGCGATCACGGGGCCGTTGAGGGTTTGCGGGGTGCGCATGGCTCCGGCGCTTGAGAATCCGCCGGGAGCGGCCATGCGCTGCGGCATGACGATGACCCTGTTTGGCTGCGGGGGCTGAACGTGGGTGTAAATGCCCCATCCACCTCCGGCCACGACCATGACAATGGCGGCGGCGGCGGCGCTGCGCATCCAACTGCCGGCCGCACCGGTGGATGAGCGCAATGGGACGGGCCAATGGAGAACGCGGGCGGTGCGCGGAGCGGTGCGCAGACCGACCAATATGCGGTCTTCAATGCCCTGGGGTGCGGGGAGGTTGGCGACCAGACGCAGCGTTGCATCAACGGTAGCGGAGACGGAATTCTGGCCGGAGGCGTTCTGAGAGTAAGGATTCATCGCAGACTCCTTGAATGGTTGAGCAGGCCAGCCATCAAATTACGGGCGCGAAAGAGGCGGGAGCGGACGCTGGACTCAGTGATGCCGAGGACCTGTGCGATCTCGACACTGGAGAGCTCTTCGAAGGCTGACAGTTGCAGTACCTGGCGCTCCTTGACGGGAAGCTTGTCAATGCAGCCGAGGACGTGGGCGTGGTGCTGAGCGGCGGAGGCGATCTGCTCGGCGGTCAATCCGCTGGACGGCAGCACGCGGGCGAGTTCGGAGACATCGTCGGTTTCTGGACGGGTTTTGGCGCGGCGTTTGCGGTCCAGGACTATGTTCCACACGATGCGGATGAGCCAGACGCGCTGGTCGCGGACTTCGCCGAGAGTGTCACGATGGCGGAGGACGCGAAGAAACGCCTCCTGGACGGCATCTTCAGCATCAGAGGCATTGCGCAGGACGGAGAAAGCCACGCGGTAAAGTGCGCCGGCGTACTGGCTGACCATGGCCGCAAGGGTGGCCTCTTCTGCCTGAATACGGTCTCGATCGTGCGCAGCGGTCTCGGGAATTTCCATCCAACCTGAGAATACTGCCTGACTGGCGCTCATGAACCACCAGACGCAGGCGGAGTGAAAAATGCTCGGATGCGCGCTGTGGAACAATGCCGCGCAAAAGGAAAACTCGCGGAACCTTTGGCTCCGCGAGTCGAGTGAGCTAAAAAAACGGCTTACTGTTGTGCGCCGAGCTTTTGCGCGGCAATGGAGCCGGCTGCGCCTTCCTTGTCGGCATCCTTGACCTTTGCCCAGAGGGCGCGGGCCTGTTCAGTCTTGCCTTGCGCGGCGTAGAGGTCGGCTAGGTCAAGCTGGGCCACACCAGCCGAAACCGTCTCAGACGGCTTGGCGAGGATTGCGTTGTAAATATCGATGGCCTGGGAATCGCGGGAGGTCTGATGATACAACCCGGCGAGCGCGAGTTTTGCCAGGTTGGAGAGATTGCGATCCCACGCCGAGGCGGCTGCCTTCAGCTCGGTTTCGGCAGAGGCGTTCTGCCCCAGTTCCTGGAAGGTGACTCCGGCAAAGTAGTGGGCTTTGGAGCCCTCGGACAGCCAGCCGTACTGCTGAGCCACGGCTACAAACTGGCGATTGGCTTCCTTGGCACGATCAGCGGCGGAGGCGTAGACGCCGGATTCAGGCGGAGCGCCGGGCTGAGCCAGGGGCGCGTCGTACACGTCCATAGCTGCTCCGAGTGCGCTGTTGGCGGCTGTGGAGCGGATGTTCCAATAAATGATGGCGCCGATGCACAGAACAACAACGACAACTGCACTGACGACCCAACGCAAAACGCCGGAGCGGTGACCGCTAAGCCAACTAACACTAGTGGCAGTGGCCTGGGCAAAGCTGTTTGTCTTGAGGGCGTGACGGGTTTGAGTATCCACGGGGTTTTTTATGTCCTTCTTGAGCTGACTTGCAGGCGGGTCCGAACCGGTGGAGGCACAGCGACTGCAACCCCATTAGTCTATCAGCGCACGAAGAGCAGCGTCCACCGCTTGCGGATGTTAGCGGATCTGTAAAAAGCTAGCCTCTGGGTTCGAGCGAGGCGGCACGAAGGGCGCGGATGCGCTGGATAGCGCTGTCGAGGACCGGGCTTTCCTGCGATGCACTCATCGCTTTGTCGATCAGCGACTCGACAAAATCGATGACCGGGAGGCCGCGGGCCGCTGCTTCGCGAACGATGACTTCAGACACAGTAACAGTAATCTGCATGATTGGAGATCCCTTTCCGGGTTCATCGGCAGAAGCAGGCAGTGGAACAGGCGGCGGAGTCACAATGCGGGTTCGACGCGCTGTGAAGGGCAAATTGTGTGCTCGAATCAAAGAACACGGCACATGCCGCTTGCCCTTGCGGAGCCGGGACGATAGGCTATCTGCATGTACGAAGATTTTCATGTTGCTGATCGCTGGAGCGGCGAGGATTTGCATTGCCGCTGGAAGGGCACCATGGTGGCCATCGCCACCCGCCACGCAGATGCCGTGGATGTGCGGTTTGACGTGAACGGCCGCCCCATGTGGATTGCCCTGCCCTGCACCGCCTGGGTGGAGCAAAAGCAGCGCACCGGCATGGTGATTACGGACCAGATAGCCGCGCAGGTTGCGGGCCTCTACCTGAAGCACCTGGTGGAAGAAGGCTACGACTCGCGTCGCGAGATCTATACGATGACGGTGGCCGAGGTACTGGAGTTGCTTGGCTTGGTTGTGGCCGAGGCCAAGGCGCAGGGCTCGATGCCGGTGTTGCCTGTGGTTATCTGAGCAAACTAGCCGCTTGGGATGCGGCAAAGTGAAGTGCCGGTCGCGGAGAAGCTGACCGAGTGCGAGGCACATTCCATGCCGCCGCCCCCGAAATATCCGGCTTTTCAAGCAGGCCATTCCAATGTCACAATACCTTATCGTTAAAATTGAATACTTGAAGGAGTTGAGTCGATGGCTAGCTCTACGGCTGCGGAAGTTCTGTACTCATTAGCGGTTGGGCCGCAAGTGCACTCCAATCTGCCAGTTGCGCAGCTGGTTGAGAGCGCATTGCAGCGCGGCGAGGGCCGCCTTGCTGCAAACGGCGCTCTGGTTGCGATTACGGGCGCGCGCACCGGACGAAGTCCCAAAGACAAATTCATTGTTGATAACGAGTTAACGCACTCCCTTGTCGACTGGGGCCGCGTGAACCAGGCGATCTCTCAGGAGCGGTTTGACGCGCTGCTGGAGCGGGTGACCGAACACATGCTCGGGCGCGATCGCTTCGTTCAGGATCTCTACAGCGGGGCGGACCCCGCTTATCGGCTTCCTATTCGGGTGATTACCGAATACGCTTGGCACGCCCTGTTTGTGCGGCAGCTTTTTGTCCGTCCGAGCGAGGCAGAACTGGCCGCACATACTCCGGAGTTCACGGTCATCGCGGCTCCTGAGTTTGAGGCAATACCGGAGCGTGACGGAACCCGCTCGGGGGCCTTCATCCTGGCTGATTTCGCGCGGCACATCATTCTCGTTGGCGGCACGAAATATGCGGGAGAGATGAAGAAGTCGATCTTCGGCGTCATGAATTTTCTGGTGCCGCAACGCGATGTGCTGCCCATGCATTGCTCCGCTAATGTGGGCGCGGAGGGCGTGACTGCGTTGTTCTTTGGGCTATCTGGAACCGGCAAGACAACTCTTTCGGCGGATCCGGCGAGACGGTTGATCGGCGATGACGAGCACGGCTGGAGCGCGACTGGCATCTTCAACTTCGAGGGCGGTTGCTACGCGAAGTGCGTGGACCTGAGCGAAGAGAAGGAGCCGCAGATCTACCACGCGATTCGGTTCGGATCAGTACTGGAGAATGTGGTGATCGATCCTGCGACCTGCGAGCCTGACTACACGGATACCCAGCTGACCGAGAATACGCGCGCAGCCTATCCGGTGAGCTACATCGAGCACGCGGTGGTACCTGGAATGGGCGGGCACCCGCGCAACGTGATGTTTCTGGCGGCAGATGCCTTTGGCGTGTTGCCGCCGATAGCAAAGCTCACCCCCGATCAGGCCATGTATCACTTTTTGTCGGGCTATACAGCCAAGCTAGCTGGAACTGAGGCTGGGTTGGGTTCGGAGCCGGTGCCGGAATTTTCGGCTTGTTTCGGCGCCCCGTTTCTGCCATTGGCTCCGCGGGTTTATGCGGAGATGCTCGGCAAACGACTGAATGAGCACCAGGCTGCCTGCTGGCTTGTGAATACGGGTTGGTCCGGCGGGAAGTTCGGCGTTGGAAAGCGGATGAGCATCAAGATCTCGCGGGCGCTGGTCCACGCCGCCCTGAATGGCGACCTGGATCGGGTGGAGTTTGTGAAGGAACCAGCCTTCGGACTACAGATCCCGGTGAGTTGCCCGGGAGTGCCTTCAGATGTGCTCAATCCACGGAACGCCTGGGCCGACAAGGAAGCTTATGACGCGCAGGCCGCAGAATTGGCAAGCCGGTTTGAGGCTAACTTCCACCAGTTTGAGGCGCCGGAGGCGGTGCGTGCGGCGGGGCCGGGCAAGAATTAGAAAGCTGAGTGTTGGAAGATTAACGGAACGCAAATTGTGGTTCTGGGAAGCTCTGATCAAGCCTTTGTTTTCGCAGTGAAAAGGATGGAGATGTTTTTCCTGGCGAGATGGCGAGTTTCGGCTGGAAGAATGGGGAGAGATAGGGTTCAAGCGGCTTCGCGTAGCGC
>Ga0114951_10001209_pt1 | contig 32843 bp, 28 predicted proteins | sample AM7aDNAmetaG_FD_88677 | JGI IMG/M metagenome (GOLD analysis project Ga0114951, IMG submission 88677) | Freshwater microbial communities from Finland to study Microbial Dark Matter (Phase II) - AM7a DNA metaG | ecosystem: Environmental > Aquatic > Freshwater > Lake | place: Finland: Lake Alinen... | reverse complement strand
TATCTCGTCGCGAAACTCTTCCCGCAGCTTATCTGGTGACGGCACGCAAAATTTCACCGGCGGCACAAGACGCGGGCGGCGCAGTAGAAAATCAAACTGTGCAACCGGGCGCTGGCAGGCGTTCGATAGCCTGCGCCGCGCATGGTGAAGGCTTTCCCTCTCTGCGTGAGGTGCGGGGGCATCTGCAGGCGCTTCCCAAAAGACCTGCTCGCAGCGCATTATATGTGCGCGCCACTGGGCGCACAGCGGGCCGTAGGCTTCAAGAGCACGGGCTACTCGCACACGCATGGCCCGTGTTACCATCCGGCGCGCGCCGAGATGGCTGAGAAAAGCCTCTGCATCGCAGCCGCTTGTTGCTGCAGCCGCAGCTCCAACACGTCCGGCTCTAAACTCTTCAATGACCCGTTTTTCTTTGATGGATTCAATCAACCGCGGTGCGATTTTTTTTACCATCGCAGAGGAAAGGAGCCACCCCAGGATCCGTTTACGAACTCCACTTTTCATCATTGCGCCGACATTTGCCTTGATAGACAATCGCCCTCATTTTTATTCTACCCATCCCGAAGCAAATTCCTGTCAGCTCAACTTTCGATGCCGCATTCGCCAAACCCGTGAAAATATAAAAAGGGGAGACAATAAAAAGCCCTGCAGCCGTTTCCGGCGGCAGGGACTTATTTTTTCAAACTGGCGGCAGCGTTTTTTTTAAAGCGCTGCGAATATCTCGTCAAGCACCTGCATGCACCGGTCGATATGCTGCTTCTCAACGATCAGGGGCGGCAGAAACCGCAGCACCGTATCGCGCGTGAAGTTGATAATGAGGCCCTTTTCAAGGCAGCGGCTTACGATGTCGCGGCCGTCAAGGGTTGTTTCCATGCCGATGATCAGGCCCGCGCCCCGGATTTCCTTTACGAATTGCGGATACTTCGCCTTGAACTTTTCCAGCTGCTCCATGAAATAGGCGCCCATGGTGCGGCAGTTTTCAAGCACCGAGCCTTCGAGCAGCACCTTCATTGTGGCAACGCCGGCGGCCATCACGACAGGGTTGCCGCCGAAGGTCGTGGCATGGCTGCCCGTGGTGAATGTTTCAGCCACGGTTTTCCCCGCCAGCATGGCGCCGCCCGGCAGCCCGCCGCCGATGGCCTTTGCAAGGGTCATGATGTCGGGGGCAACGCCCGCGTACTCATAGGCAAAGAGCTTACCCGTTCTGCCCAGGCCCACCTGCACCTCGTCGTAGATGAGCAGCAGGCCCTTTTCATCGCACAGCTCCCGCACGCTTTTGAGATAGCCTTTCACGGGCATGTTCACGCCGCCCTCGGCCTGAATGGGCTCGAGCATGACAGCGCAGGTGATGTCGCTCACGGCCGCGCGAAGCGCCTTGATATCATTGAACGGCACATATTTGAACCCCGGCAGCAGGGGCCCGAAGCCGTGATGAAACTTGTCCTGCCCGGTTGCGGTGAGCGTTGCAAAGGTGCGGCCATGAAATGAATAGTTCATGGTGATTATTTCATATTTTTTCCCGTCCGAGTGGTCCTGTCCATATTTTCGCGCCAACTTGAGCGCCGCTTCATTGGCCTCGGCCCCGCTGTTGCAGAAGAAAATGCGGTCGGCAAACGAGTTTTTGATGATCAGCTCGGAGAGTGCTGCCTGCGGCTCCGTGTAAAAGTAGTTGGAAACATGCATGAGCTTATCACACTGCTCTTTTGCGGCCTGCACCACCGCAGGATGGCAGTGCCCCAGATTGCACACGGCTATGCCTGCCAGAAAATCCAGATACTCCCGGCCCTTGTCGTCCCACACCAGGCAGCCCTTGCCGCGGACAAGCACCACCGGGTAGCGCTTATAGGTCTGAAAAATGCTTTCGTCTGTCGTTTCAACTACGTTTACCATTGATAACACCTCTCTCGCCGGCTGGCGCCGGTAGAAAAATTTTTCGCCCCCGGCTTTGCCTATCCCTCTAAGCCTTTACAACCTGCGAACCGATACCGATGTCGGTAAAAATTTCAAGAAGCACGGCATGCTCAACCCGGCCGTCGATGATATGGGCTTTTGCCACGCCCTCATCAAGGGCCTTGCAGCAGCAGGTCACCTTGGGGATCATGCCGCCGGATATGTCGCCCGAAGCGATGAGGCTCTGCACCTCGGATTCGGTGAGCGTCGAGAGCAAACTGCCGTTTTTGTCCTTGACGCCTTCGACATCGGTGAGCAGAATAAGTTTTTCAGCTTTAAGCGCACCGGCGATTGCACCGGCTGCCGTATCGGCGTTTATATTATAGGTCTGACCATCCTCGCCGCAACCCACGGGAGCAATAACCGGAATAAACTGGTTTGAGTCCAGCGTATTGATGACCTGGGGATTCACCGAGGTGATCTCTCCCACAAAGCCGATATCGATCATCTTTGATGGGTCAATTTTATCTTTTTTTAGCATTTTGCGGGCCATAATGAGGCTGCCGTCTTTACCGCTCAGGCCGACTGCCCGACCGCCGTTTTTGTTGATATGGCTCACAATCTCCTTGTTGATGCTGCCTGTGAGCACCATCTCGGCAATATCCATGGTCTCCTGATCCGTCACCCGCAGGCCGTCAATAAAGGTGGACTGCTTGCCGAGTTTTTTCATAAGCTCGCCAATCTGCGGCCCGCCGCCATGCACCACAACGGGCCGTATGCCCACATAGCTGAGCAGTATAATATCCAGCGCGAAGCTGTGGCTCAGCTTTTCGTCGATCATGGCGTTGCCGCCGAATTTAATCACGAAGGTTTTGTTGGCAAACTTCCGGATATAGGGAAGCGCCTCTAAAAGGATGGTGGCTTTTTCAATGGCTGTCTGCATGGTTGCGCCTGGTGCTCATTGTTTTTATATATAAAATGTTCTGCTGGTTATTTCGAGCCACAATTTTACAGTATATACCGGCTCAGGTCTTCATCCTTAATAAAAGCATCCAGCCGCAGGGACACATAGGCAGCGTCGATATCGATCTGCTCTCCCCTGCGCTCGGAAGCCTCAAATGAAATATCCTCAAGCAGGCGCTCCATGATGGTGTGCAGTCGCCGGGCGCCTATATTTTCCGTCTTTTCATTGACCGTTGTGGCGATTTCCGCAAGCCTTTCGATGGCATCTGTGCTGAACACAAGCTTAACACCCTCGGTATCCATGAGGGCTATATACTGCCGAATGAGCGCATTCTGCGGCTCGGTGAGGATGCGGATAAAATCCTCTTTCGAGAGCGAGTTAAGCTCAACCCTGATGGGAAAACGGCCCTGCAGTTCGGGTATCAGATCAGAGGGCTTCGAGACATAAAATGCGCCCGAGGCGATAAACAGAATATGATCTGTTCTGACCATGCCGTACTTGGTGGTAACGGTCGAGCCTTCAACAATCGGAAGCAGGTCCCGCTGTACGCCCTCGCGCGACACATCGGGGCCATGTCCGCTTTCGCGGCTGGCGATTTTATCTATTTCATCAAGAAAAATGATGCCTGACTGCTCCACCCGCTGCACGGCCAGGGCGGTCACTTTGTCCATATCGATGAGCTTTTGGGCTTCCTCTTTGGCGATGATATCGCGGGCCTCAGGGACCTTGACTTTGCGCTTCTTGGTCTTCTTTGGCAAAAGGTTGCCGAACATATCCTTAATGTTTATATCCATTTCCTCGAGGCCTGAGGCCGAGAAAATTTCAACCATGGGAATATTCTGCTGCGTGATCTCAAGCTCTATCTCGCGCGTGTCGAATTTTCCGTCACGCAGCATCGTGCGCAGCTTCTCGCGCGTTGCTGCTGCGGATTCAACCTCGGGTTTTTCGCCATCTTCTATTTGCGGCGTCTGATCTTTGCGGGGGTGACGCACCGGCGGCATCAGAATATCCAGCACCTTCTCCTCTGCAATCTCAACCGATTTGGCCCGCACCTTTTCGGCCTCCTCATCCTTCACCTGCTTGACGGCAAGCTCGGTGAGATCGCGGATCATGGATTCAACGTCACGGCCCACATAGCCGACCTCGGTGAACTTGGATGCCTCGATCTTCAAAAACGGCGACTGGGCAAGCTTGGCAAGCCTGCGGGCGATTTCGGTCTTGCCGACACCCGTGGGGCCGATCATAATGATGTTTTTCGGGGCTATTTCATCGCGCAGGTCTTCGGGCACCTGCTGGCGGCGCCAGCGGTTGCGCAGTGCTATGGCTACGGCTTTTTTGGCATTGTTCTGGCCGATAATGAATTTATCCAGTGCGGCCACAGTTTCGCGGGGGTTTAAGGGATTCTGGGATTCCATATTTTGTTATAACCATTCATATGTTGGGGCCTACAGTATAAGTCTTTTGCACCAGAGGCGGAAGCGGTTTACAGTTCCTCGATACAGATTTCACTGTTGGTATATATGCAGATCTCTGATGCTATTTTCATGGATTCTTCGACAACCTGGCGCAAAGGCAGGTTGCCATGGCGCAGCAGCGCCCGGGCTGCCGCCAGGGCATACGGGCCTCCTGAGCCAATGGCTGCCACATCGTCATCGGGCTCGATCACATCGCCATTGCCAGAGAGAATAAAAAGATGCTCCTGGTTTGCCACAATCAGCAGGGCATCAAGCTTGTGCAGTATTTTATCTGAGCGCCAGTCCTTGGCAAGCTCAACCGCGGCGCGGACAATATTGCCATTATACTGCTCAAGCTTTTTTTCAAACTTTTCAGAAAGCGTAAAAGCATCTGCCGTAGCGCCGGCAAACCCGGCTACGATCTTGTTCTGATAGAGCCTGCGGAGCTTTTTGGCCTTGTGTTTCAAAACCGTGCTATTATAGCTTACCTGGCCATCGCCGCCTATGCAGACTTTGTCGTCCCGCCGTATGGCAAGAATGGTAGTACCGCGAAATTGATCCATTGTGTCCTCTGAAACATTAATTGCAGTTTTTTTACTTTATTCTTCCTGCTTTCTGCTGCGGGGATGCGCCCGGTCATACACCTCCATGAGCTTGTCTATGTTCAGATGAGTGTACTTCTGCGTGGTAGAAAGGCTTTCATGCCCCAGCATTTCCTGTATGGCCCGAAGATCAGCCCCTGCATTGAGCATATGCGTGGCAAAAGAATGCCGCATGCCGTGGGGGCTCATTTTACGCAGCAGGCCAGCCTGCAGTATGTATTTGTCAACTATCCGGCCAATGCTGCGAACCGTGAGCCTGCCGCCGTTGCGATTGAGAAACAGGGGCAATTTTTTTTGCGCACCATCGCCCCAGATTTTGCGACACAGAGTCGAGCTTTCGGCGATATACCGCTCAATGCCCGCCGCAGCCTTTTTGCCCACTGGCACAATGCGCTCTTTGCGGCGCTTGCCGAATACCCTGATGGAGCCTGCTGCAAGCTCAAGCCCGTTGCGGTTTAAAGACGCAAGCTCGCTTACGCGAATGCCGCTTGAGTAGAGCAGCTCAAGAATTGCCCGGTCGCGCACCTGCAACAGGCTATCCTCGGGCACACTGTCCAGCACGGCAAACATCTCATCCACGCTCAGGTGGCGTGGCAGGTACTTATCCTGCCGGGGCGTCTTTACGGGCTGAGCCGGATTGTTCTCAATGATGCCCTGCTGCTTTAAAAATCTAAAAAAAGCCTTGAGGCTTGAAAGCTTGCGCGCCTGCGAGCTCTTTTTGTTATTTCTGGAAAGGCTGGCAAGCCAGGCCCGCACCGTAAAGTTGTCAATGTCTGCCAAACCCGCAGCGGCATAGCCCTTTTCCTGCAGAAACAGGTCAAACTCCCCAAGGTCGTGCAGGTAGCCGCGGCTTGTATGAACCGAGGCATTGCGCTCGGCGCTCAGGTACTGTTCAAATATGCGAATATAGTGCTCAAGCATGGGCGTTTTCCAGGCCGCAGAATGAGAAAACATATACTTTTTCAACTAGATAAGCAAGAAAAAAGGCCTTGTGGGCATAGCTTGGTGACTGACAGAATGGCCTGCTTGCAGCAGGAAGTGTTGGGTGAAATTATAATTAAGGAGCAGACCGGGGCAGGCAACATGCACGAAATACTTCGCCTCGCCTGCAGAACCTTCTGTTCACCCTTTTTCTACAAAATAAGCCGGCGCCAGGCCTGCCCTACCGGCAGCCATCTGATGCCGGCTTTATTAATTAACTATTTATGATAGGCAATTCCTTCGCAGGAGGCAATCAGGGCATTTTCCTTGCCGCGCACCTCGATCTTCCAGACGCTTACCTTGCGGCCCACATTGACGGGCGTTGCCTCAGCAACAATAATATCACCCGGAGGCGCAGCGGCCGTATAGGTAAGCTTAAGGCTCACCGCGAGGGCTTTTGTGCCAAGAGAGTTGCAGGCCACGGCAAAAGCCTGGTCTGCCACAGCGCAAACCGTCACCCCATGGGCCCGATCAGCGGCATTCAGATATTCAGGCTTTACTAAAAGTGAGCAGCGGGCATAGCCCGGCCTCACCTCATCGATGTGCACGCCAAGAAATGTTGCCATGGGGTCGCCGCCCACCACATCACGGGCATAGGCTATAGGATCTGAAATATGTTCCATTGCTCTCCTTATTTTTAAGTTGTTTGCGTTTACACAGTCCGGGGGCTGCACTGCTGAGCCTGTCCGCTGGCTTGCAGCAGGCAAAGGAACAAAAGACCTGCACCTGACCGTCATCCTTGAAATCAGGGCTTGTCAGCTTAAAGGCGCTGCAGTGCATGGCAGTTGCAACCAATGCCAGCATACAATAAATAAATATTTTTTTCATCACCCCTTTTATTATTCGCTTCATATGTAATAAACAATGATATGTGCTTAGTACGGGCTGCACATGCTATTGGTGTGCAGAAGTAAACCGTCTATTTAATTATACGAAGGAGAGGTGCTTGGTCGGGCAAAAACGGTGCTCTTCAGTTTATTACACTGCGCCATGTTTATCGATACAAGCCGGTGCCGGCTTTATACGGGAAGAGTTTTTAATGCTGAAACCGCGCAAATATGCTAAAAAATAATCCACAGACAGATAAAGACTTTTGCGAAAGGATGCTTTTATGTCAGCAAAAATAATCAACGGAACAGAAATCGCCGCCCAGATTCGCGATGAACTGCGGCGCGAGGTGGCAGAGTTGAAGCATCAGCGCGGGGTGGTGCCAGGCCTTGTCACCATACTGGTGGGTGAAAATCCCGCATCGGTGAGCTATGTAACGGCAAAGCAAAAAACATCCCATGAGCTGGGTTTTTATTCCATTCAAGACAATCAGCCCCCCGATGTTTCAGAAGAGCAGCTTCTGAAGCTCATCCAGGGGTATAATCATGACCCGAAAATTCACGGCATACTGGTGCAGCTGCCCCTGCCTAAACATATTGATGAAAAGAAGGTTATCAATGCCATCGACCCGGACAAGGATGTGGATGCTTTTCATCCGGTGAATGTGGGCAGGCTCATGATTGGCGGCGATGAGGCAAAATTTCTGCCCTGCACGCCGGCTGGCATACAAGAGCTCATCGCGCGCTCGGGCTATAAAACTGACGGGGCCGAGGTGGTTGTTGTGGGCAGGTCAAATATCGTCGGCAAGCCCATTGCCAATATCCTGCTGCAAAAGGCGCCCAAGGCAAACGCCACGGTGACCATCGTGCATACGGGCACCAAAGATATGGCAAGCCACTGTAAAAGGGCCGATATTTTAATCGTGGCGGCAGGTGTGCCCAATCTGGTGAAGCCGGAATGGATAAAGCCGGGGGCCTGTGTCATCGATGTGGGAGTGAACCGCGTGGGGGAAAAGATCAGCGAAAAAACCGGCAAAAAAATCGCCATACTCAAAGGCGATGTCGATTTTGATGCTGCAAAAGAAATTGCTGGCGCTATTACCCCTGTGCCGGGCGGCGTGGGGCCCATGACCATAACCATGCTCATGGCCAATACGGTCAAGGCTGCAAAGCTTGCCGCCGGTGGATGATAATTCTGCGGGCGCAGCAAACATGCGGGCCGGGGTTTATTACCCTCTGTTATAAAATCAATCCATTAGCTGCAGGGGCTGATTTGAAACTTTAATCGCCTGGTCAAACGGGGTTCAGCGGTGACCATCCCCCGGATTCGCGTGCAATATTTGTATCCGCCACCAGACGTAGCGATCAGGGCCCCCTCACTCCAAGCCCAGCAGTCGCGCATAAACCTGCCTGATCCACTGCCATATGCGTCTTAAAAATCCGGGGTTGCGCAGTTTTTCAAGCCGCTTGAGCCCTTCGGCAAGCTCCTCATTTGAAAAGTCGCGGCGCTGCACATTTTCCTCGATTTCCAACTCCAGCATGGGCAGCTCTCCCGTTTTTTCCAAAACAGTTGCCTCTATGTGTTCCCAGCCCAGCCTTCGCGCCGCCTCAAGCCTGCGGTACCCGGCAATAAGCTCAAGCCTGCTGTTCACGACAACAGGGTTCATCAGCCCATGAGTGCGCAGGCTTTCCATGAGCGGCTGCAGTTCCCCCGGATTTTTTCTGATTCTTTTTTTTATTTTGATGTCACAAAGCTGCAACAGCATGTCTTCTTTCTCCCCTGAATTTGAATGTATTTGTCATGACTATAAAAAATGCACCTCGAAAAGTCAAAAGCAAAAGTTGTGCCGGCTCCGGAACAGGCGACAAATTAGGCTTGACGCATCTGGTCTTTTCTTATAAAACTTCAAAAGATATACATGGGTCTTTTTGGGGAATTGCTACTTTGGCTCAAAATAAGCTGACACATTTTGACGATTCCGGCCGGTCACGCATGGTCGATGTAAGCGACAAGCATGACACCGTGCGTGAAGCAACGGCTACGGCCACTGTTTTCATGAAGCGGGAAACCTTCCTGCGGATCAGGGATCGTACTATTGAAAAGGGTGATGTCTTCGGGGTGGCGCAGGTTGCGGGCATCATGGCTGCCAAGCGCACGGGAGTTCTCATTCCCATGTGCCATCCGCTTAATATAACATCTGTTGCCATGGAATTTTTTCCCAAAGAAGAAAAAAGCTGTGTCGAAGTTCAGGCAACGGTACGCCTGGTGGGCAAAACCGGCGTGGAGATGGAGGCGCTGGTTGCGGTTTCAACGGCTGCCCTGACCATCTACGATATGTGCAAGGCAATTGACCGCGAAATGACCATTACCGATGTGCAGCTTCTGAAAAAGAGCGGGGGCAAAAGCGGAGCCTTTGTGCGGGAAAGGCAGTAGCATTTTTATTGTGTATTCCTGAAAAATGTTGTGCTACATTTTTATTTAATGAAGATGTCAGAAGGGTGGCGGTTATGAATAAGAAACAATTGGAATTCTTCAAGGAACTTCTTTCTAAAAGACTGGAAGACCTTGCCGGCGGGGCACGGGAAACCGTCGATGAAATGAATGACGAGGATGACACCTTCCCCGATCCCAATGACCGGGCCACTCTTGAATCAGATCGCAATTTTGTCCTGCGCATCCGCGACCGTGAGCGTAAATTGATCGCCAAAGTCGAACAGGCGCTTGAGCGCGTTGAAAAAGGCACCTTCGGCATCTGTGAGGATTGCGGCGAGGATATCTCCGAAGGCAGGCTCAAGGCACGGCCTGTGACTACGCTGTGCATCAACTGCAAGCAGGAGCAGGAGCAACGGGAAAAGACCAGAAAAGAATAAAACATACGTATGGATCCGCCGACGAAGGGCATACCGTTCGGCCCCCCAGATTCCCGTGTTGTTGATCGGCGTCATTCATGAAAAAGACCACCTTCATTTTTTGTGTGCATAATCATCAGCCTGTGGGCAATATGCCACAGGTTTTTCGGGATGCCTTCGACCTCGCCTACGCCCCTTTTCTTACCCTTCTTGAACGCCATCCGCTCATTAAAGCCACGCTTCACTATTCGGGCTCGCTGCTTGAATGGCTGGAAGACCATGAGCAGGGGTTTTTGCAAACGCTGCACGGCCTGGCAGAGCGAGGGCAGGTGGAAATCCTGGGAGGCGCCATGTACGAGCCCATTCTGCCCATGCTGCGCGATATTGATGCGGCAGGCCAGATGCGCATGCTCAGCGATGAGCTGCGCAGGCTCTTTGCCAGCGAGCCCCATGGCGCCTGGGTACCGGAGCGCGTCTGGGATCCGGTGCTGCCGCGTCTGATTGCCGATGCCGGACTTTCCTATACCTTTCTTGACAGCACCCATTTTCTGCATACCGGCCTTTCCCAGGAACAGATCTGCGGCTACTATATGACCGAGCGCGAGGGCCGCAGTCTTGCCGTTTTCCCTATTGATATGCAACTTCGCTACGCCGTGCCTTTTCAGTCGCCGGAAAAGACCATCGACTATCTGCGCTACCGCGCAAGCACGGACTCTCCCATAGCAATAACCTACGGCGACGACGGTGAAAAATTCGGGGTCTGGCCCGGAACTCACAGCTGGGTATATGAAAAGGGCTGGCTTGAAGCTTTTTTTACCGCTCTGGAAAAAAACAGCGATATGGTCCACATGGCGACCGCTTCGCAGTACATGGAAACGTGCGAGCCGCAGGGCTTCATCTATCTGCCTACCAGCACCTATGATGAAATGATGGAGTGGTCCCTGCCGGCAGATGCCGGCTGCCGCTACAACCACATGCTCGATCAGCTTCAGGGGCTTGGCCTTCGTGATAAATACAGCTCATTTATCCGCGGCGGCCACTGGGCCAACTTTCTTACCAAATATCCCGAGAGCAATCGCATGCATAAAAAAATGCTTCTGGTGAGCGAGCAGCTTGAAGCATGCCAGCACGAGCCCTCCCCTGCCGAATCGGCCCCGATGCAGCAGGCGCGCCGGGAGCTGTACCGCGCCCAGTGCAACTGCGCCTACTGGCACGGGCTTTTCGGAGGCGTCTATCTCAACCATCTGCGTCACGGCGTCTTCGAGCATCTCATCAATGCTGAAAATCTCCTGGATGCCCAGAGCCACGTCGCAGGCCCCTGGTGCGATGTCCGGATTATCGATCTCATGCGCGACCGTTCGGAGCGCATAATCGTTTCGGGAAGCACCCTTTCCGCCTCCTTTTCCCCAAATGATGGGGGTGCGCTTTTTGAGCTTGATTACCGCCCATGCTCGTTTAATTTCTGCAATACCTTCACCCGAAAAAGAGAGGGCTATCACCGCAAGCTCAAACAGGCAGGCGCCAGTGATAGCCCTGCGGATGCATCAGCCCCGCCTCTGCTCCCCAGCCAGATGATCAGAGTAAAAGATCCGGGGCTGCAGGAGCTGCTGTCCTATGACTGGTATGAACGATTTTCATTTATTGATCATTTTCTGGATGAGGCGACCACAGCCGACAGTTTCAGTCGAGTCCGCTATATGGAGCTTGGAGATTTTGTAGGCGCAGCATATGAGCTTTCCGGAATGCAAAAGGACGGGAAAATCCCTTCCGTCGGATTCACCCTTGCCCGCGATGGTATCGTGCATCAGGATTATGCCCAGCTGCCCCTGCGTATCGAAAAGCGCTTTACCATTGATGATGCGGCCAGCACCATAACAGCCGATTATATACTGACAAACAAAAGCGATCAGGACATGCCGATCTGGTTTGGCATTGAATTTAACCTGACCCTGCTTGCAGGCGAGGATCCGCAGCGTTTCTGCCTGGTGCACGGTCAGAATGGACAACGGTTCCCCATGAACGCATGCAAAGATATTGCCGGCATTACTGAATTTTCCCTGCGCGATACCGGCAGAGGTCTTGCTGTTGATTTTACGCTTGCCCCCGCAGCCGATATGTGGTTTTTCCCTGTTGAAACCGTTTCGCAATCGGAAAACGGCCTTGAGAAAACCTATCAGGGTTCTGCCATACTTGTGCACTGGAAGCAACACCTTGCCAAAGGGGCAAGGCTGCACAAAATCCTGTGTCTGAAATTATCAGGGACGGCAGTTGCTGCTCAGCCGTAAGCCACGGCATAAGTGTTCTTCCTGCACATACATTTTTCGCATAAGCAAATGATAGCGACAAAAGTGCTTTCTTGAAAGTTGGCCTATGAATAAATGGTATCTATTGCTGGTGCTTGTATGCGCAACCGTTTTTACCTTCGGTTTTACGGCTTGCGGCAAAAGGCCGCCTGCCGCCTGCATTGAAAAAAAAGACGGCTCCGTGGTCTGTGTTTCCGTGGAGACGGCTCGCACACAGTCCCAGCGGCAGCTTGGCCTCATGTACCGCAGGCAGCTTGGGCGCGACAGCGGCATGCTGTTTATTTTCGACAGAGAACAAAAGCAAGCTTTCACCATGAAAAACACCTATATTCCGCTAGACATGATTTTTATTGGCAGAGACCGGCGTATTGTCGGATGGGTCGAGAACGCCACGCCTCTTACCGAGGGCCCGTATGAAGTTGATGGTGCATCGCAGTATGTGCTTGAGGTAAACGGACTGTTTTGCAAAGAGCAGGGCATTGCGGTCGGGAACAAAGTGCTGTTCGACGCATTGCATTAGACGGTGAATCCCGCCCCCGTCTCAGACTGAGTCCGGGGGCGGTGTCTCTGCGAGGGCATCCCGACATATAATTTATTCTGGCATCACAACAACGTGTTCATAAAAGAACAGCCGCTGATGTTATCCATCAGCGGCTGTTCTTTGTGTGCCGGGGTTAAAGCTCCTCAGGGAGCATCGCTGTCAACAAACAGCTCTGTGGGAGTCGAGGTGCTGACAGTGACATTGGCCTTTGACCAGGTGCCGTAAAAAGTGGCATTGATGAACTTGTTCACGCTCTTGGCGACATCGGTGTAAAAAGCGCTCGGGGTGTACATGCAGTTGGTGCAGGCAGGGCAGCTGCCGTCTGCGAAGCTGCAGTGATAGTATTTCGGCGAATAGCCGCAAGGGCCCCAGGAATAAGTCTTTTTAACTCTGTAAAAAGCCCGGTGGCTGTCATTGTAGTAATATGCAGCCTCGGCGGCATCGGATTTTTCAACAAAGCATGTGGTGACATTAAATCCCCAGTACAGGCCCGGAAGGGCAATGCGGCTTGCGCCTTCAATGCTATAAGGATCGATGCTAAACATGGCATCGGCCAGGGTAAGATCGCTGCCAACGGCATTCTGCGCTGCCTGACCGCCTGCTGAGTGCCCGCCAAGAATCCAGTGCGCGATAGACGTGCAGCCCGTACCCGACAGCCAACCAAGGATATTGTTCTGAACTTCAATGACGCAGTTTCTATATTTGCCCGCATCCGTTTTCGTCATGCTGCCGGGCTGATGATCCACGATCACCACCACATAACCATAGGCTATCAGCGCATTGGCAAGATTGTCATAACTGTCAGGGGACATGGCAGTGCCTACGCCAAGAACAATTGCTTCACTGGTCGCAGGTGAAGGGCTTTTGTAAAAAACACGAATCTTGCCCGTGCCGAGGGTCTTGTCAAAGTAATTGGCAAAGGCGCTACTGCCGGGAATCAATATTGCTGTAAAAACTAAAAGCGCAAACGACAGAAAAACTTTACTCAACATCTTTCTTTGCATTGCTTGATCCTCCCTTTGAAAAGTTTTAATTTTTATAGGCATCCAGATTTATTAGAAAATCTAAACGTCATCTTACTTAAAGTTTAGACCAACAATTTTCTCTAAACAATATCTAATAAAAACCTATTAAGCACTTGGCTAAAACAAGTAATTGTTTTTTTATAGCCATAGTTATTTTTTATAAAAACGAAATATTCTATTTCTAAAAACCATAAACAATCGCACTTTTAACGGAGATTTTATCAGGCGAGAAGCAGGCACGCTGCTTTAACTAAGTTTTTTGAAAAATTTCAAACACTGATGAAGACGCTTATGCGGAAGGAAGCCAAAGCTTTATATGAGACAATCTATGGGGGGTTTGTGAAATGCCCTATTCTACAAAACGAAGCGCCAGGCTGTCGGCAAGCAGCAAACCATGCGTTGTGGGTGTTGCGCGGTTGCTGGACACGATTAAAAGCCCTTCAGCCTGAAGTCTTTGAAGAGTAGCGGAGGCATGGGGAAAGGTTAGCACATGTTCAAGTTCAATACCCCGCCGTGTACGAAGCCCCAGCATCAGAGCTTCCATGCGGAGTTGCTCGTCGGTGAGAAGTTCAGATCCCCCCGCAGGCATAGTTTCCTGACGAATAACATCCGGGGTTTCATCCGCCGCCCCTAAAAGCTTTTCAATATAGCCTTCAACGGATCTAACATTCCACCACCGCCGCCTGCCGTCAAATGAATGGGCCGAAGGCCCAAGCCCCAGATACAGTTTGTGCTCCCAGTATTTGCTGTTATGCCGGGCCTGAAATTTTTCAGCGCGGGCAAAATTTGAAACCTCATAATGCCCATAGCCGCGCTCTTCAAGAAAAGCGGAAGTAAACATGAAAAACTCTGCCTCATCCTGCTCGGCGCAGGGCTGAAAAGCCGCCATCCGTGCGCAATCAAAAAAGGGCGTGCCTTCCTTGATCGTGAGCTGGTAGCAGGAAAGGTGTTCCGGTGAAAAGCGCAGCGCTTCATTAAGCGTGGCTGTCCATCCTTCGCGGCTCTGGCCGGGCAGAGCATACATGAGATCAATGCTGATAGTGTCGAACCCGGCTTCCCGGGCAAAGTCGATAGACCGCCGCGCCTCGTCGGCCGTATGGCGGCGGCCAAGAAATTGCAGCATTGCATCATCAAATGATTGCACCCCGATGCTCAGGCGATTGAACCCAAGGCTGCGCAGATGCGCAAGCTTCTCCCGGCTGAGGTCATTGGGATTTGCCTCAATGGTTATCTCGGCATCGGTGGAGATGGCAATCTGTTTGCGAACCGATGCCATGATGTCGGAAAGCGCTGCGTCAGGCAGCGCAGTTGGCGTGCCGCCGCCAAGATATAGCGTGTCGGCCGAGGGGAAGCTTGTGCAATAAAACAGTATTTCTTTTTCAAGAGCAGCAGTGAAAGCATGTACAAAATGTAAGTCCGTGCAGGAATAGAAGTCGCAGTAAGGGCATTTTGTCCTGCAGAAAGGGATATGAATATACAGACCTGAGAATGTTTGAGGTGACATAGGGGGAGCTTTTATAAATTGTTTTTTATATCACTCCAGACTGTTAGTCAGCCTGCGCGCCTGCCACCTTTATTAAGCCTTCCCCCTGTTCTCCAGCATCGTCACATATACGGATCGGGCCAGGTCCATAAATTCCTGCTCATCAAACTCGCCGTCCGGAAAGCATCTAGTAATATAAGGGTCATCGGCATCGCCACCGCCGGTAAAGTCGCTGCCTTCAAAGGCATCAAGAGCGGCATCCCAAGCTTTCTTTTCATCACCGTTTTTCCCACGCAGCTTGTCTGCAAACGCAAACGACGCTTTCGAAAAAAGAGGCAGGGGCCGGTGCAGACCCTTCCAGTAAAGCTTAAGAAGGCTGCCAAGCAGTACTCCGGCTTCATCGATGTATGAAAACTGCCACCCTGTGGGCTGCGCGTCTTTAGCGTCAAGGACAAAGAGCACTGTTCTGTCGCCCGTGCCGGAGGCGCACAGTGCAAGGTGATATATCCATGCCCGTAAAAAGTCTTTGGGCTTTGCCCGCGCATAGCGATACACAACCAACGTGCGGCTGTGCACCGCGCTTAAGGTGCCGGTCAAAACAAACCGCTCCACCGGCAGAACAAGGGGCACAGGATCTGCCGAAGCATGAGCCCGGTAGGGTTCAATCTGCTCTATGAAATCATCTATTTTACTGACGGAGGCATCATATACCAGTTCGCCCACCATGCCATGGGGCAGCAGCCCTTGAGCGCGCACGGATGGATAAAGCTCTGCAGCGCACGTGCCTGCAAGCCTGCGATCGAGAAGCTCCTGCTCGACCGTGTAGCGCTCAAGCCCGGCAAGAGCAAAAGGCTCCCGGTCTGCAATCAAATCTTCAGCAGCATTAAAATAAATCCCCAGCCGCTTCTGCAGAATATACTGGCAGGGGTTTTCCAGAAAGCGGCACAGATCATCAAGTGTGAGCGCGCTGAAAGCATCTTCTGCTGCCGGCAGATCACCAGAAAAGAACAGCGGCATTTCAGCAGCAGCACCATGCCTGATGGCTTGGGCGCAGTGGAAATCCCGCAGTGAATAGCTGCGCAACTCTTTGCCTTCAAAATAGCCGGGGCTGAACGGCTGCAGCCGGTGTTTGGTGATCATATACTCCCGCAAGGGCTTCTCCGGGTCAGGGCAGGTGAACCCCTGCTCGATATAATCCAAAAGCTGGCTTACTACAGTCGAGGGCGGTATGACAGAGTTGTCGCTCATGTTCTGGCCCGTATAGCTCATGAAGAGCTGCTGCTGCGCCGAGATCAGAGTTTCGAGAAACAGGTAGCGGTCGTCCTTTTTCACCGAGCGGTCGCAGGGCCTGCTGTGGCGCGCGATGAGGTCGAAGGCGGGCGGGCGCGCCACGCGGGGAAACAGGCCGTCGTTCATGCCAAGCAGGCAGATTACTTTAAAAGGTATGCTGCGCATGGGCAGCATGGCGCATACCGTCACCGCGCCTGTGAGAAAGCCCGCTCCTGTCACCTGCTGGGAAAAGGCCTTTTCAAGATGCTCGCGCACTACCTCAAGAGAAAGCTCACGTTCAAAGCCGGAAATCCCCTGCATGCGGCCAAGGCCTGCGCAAGCCTGCCGCGCTGTGTCAAGGGTGTGGGTCTCATCTTCTGAGTCGGGATAAAAAAAATCGGCAAGCATGTCCTGCAAAAGACGGGACCAATCGGCAAGATTTCTGTCGCCCCGCAGCCGGTCGGAAAGTGTGAAAAGAACACTCATAAACTGGGCGAACCTGCCCAGCGCCTGCGCTGCACCGCCCTCCATGGGGCCATAGGGCAGCACGCCATCAAACAGCATGCCTTCATCGCCGGGCATGGCATACCCGAGCAGCAGCCGCTCAAGGCCCGCCTCCCAGGTGTTTTCCCCGCAGGCGGGCAGCCCGTCCTGCGAGCGGGAGGCAGCGTCTTTGCCCCAGCGAATGCGGGTTTTTGTAATCCAGAGCCGCACAAGCTCAAGGTCGCCTTCTGAAAGACCGAACCTCCGTTGCACACTGGGTGACTCCAGCACCTGCAGCACCTGCGGCGCGCCGAAGCGGCTCTGGCTGAGGCTGAGCAGATGCAGCACCGCTTCATAGAGGGGATAGGCATGCAGAAAGCTGCGGTCGGCCATGCTGAACGGTATGCGCAGGGCTTCGCTTTCCGGAGCCCCGAACACGGCCTGCACAAAAGGGCCGTAAGTTTCAAGGTCGGGCGTCATCACCAGTATGTCATGGGGCGCAAGATCAGGCTCACTTTCGAAAAGCCCCAGAAGCATGTCATGCAGAACCTCAACCTCGCGCATGGGGCTGTGGCAGGAGTGAATCTGCACGGAGCGATCTGTGACGGCGGGTGTGGTTTTCTGCTCACCTTCTGCGCCCCGGTCGCGCAGGTTAAGTATATCGTCTTTTATGCAGGCAAGAAGGCTGCTGTCTATTTCTTCAGCAAACAGCTCATGTTCGCTGCATGGACTTTCAAGCAGCAGCTCATAAAATTCCCGGCCATAGGCCCCGAGGCCGGCAAGCAGGCTGTTGCCGCGGCTCAAATGAAGCGCGTCATCAGGGCAGGCCTCCGGCCTGCCCCTGCGCCGGGCAAGGCGGCCGGCCTGTTTCTCGGTTACAATATCGCCCCAGTATTCGCGGCATGGATTGAGAAGAAAAAGATGCACATCCTTGTGTTCGGCAAGGGCCTCAAAAAAACGTATGTGATAGGGCGGGAGCACGGCTATGCCAAACACGGAAATGCGCTCGGGTATATGGCAGGCAAGGACCGGGTCTTTTTTAAGGGCTGTCAAAAAACCATCAAGAAGCCTGCCGCGGTGCGCGGCGCGGCCCTGGCTGACAAGGCCGCGCCACAGCTGCGCCTGCCAAAGCTCTTCACTAGCTTTTTCATAACAGAGTTTTCCCTTCTCCCAGGCCGCAAGCATCTCAGGCCGGTAGATGGCATACTGGTCAAAAAGGTCTGCCACGCGGCAGGAAAGCTGATAGAGCTTAAGTCCGGTGTCGCCCTGCAGATAGGCTGCCGGGCTTGGCATGTCGATATCGGGCAGCAGGCCCATAATGCGCCAGGCAAGGGCTTCGCGCTCGAAAGCCGCAGTGTCGGGCAGGTCAGGCAAACTCGCCTGCACGGTCTGCGTGAAAAAAGCATTGGGAAAGGGAAAGATGCAGTTTGCGCAGATGCCCAGTTGCCCGGCCAGCTGTAAAGACAGCCACCGCGCCATGCCCCGGCTCTGCACCACGATAACCTCGGGCGCAAGGGGCGAGGCCACAGGTGTGCGAGTAATTTCGGCAAGCGTGCCTGCAAGCAGTTCAAGCCGGTTGCTGGTATGCAAATTGAGCGTCATATCCGTCATTATGCAATGGGAGCCCCGTCAGGTGCAAGCGGATTATATGTTTGCAATAAAAACACCTCCACCGCAAGGGGCCGCAGAGAGTATCCCTCTGCTTTGATTATATAGCCTTAAGAAGTCTATGCAGTTGCGTGCTTTGCCCCGATGGGTCAAAAAGCCCCTGTTTGGGCTTGACCGTGAAAAGCCATCATGTTAATTTAAAATATATTTATTTTGGAAAAACAACTAAAATTAACAAAAGCTTAACTAACCATAAAAAATCATTTTAACGCACAAATGAAATTAATTAAAAAGCTGAAAACCTTCCTGCGGCTATACCGCCAACAGAATGAATTTGAGCAATTTTTGGAGCAAAGACAGTCGTTCGATAAATTTTTGTTCGACAGGAAATACTTTGCCGACACTTCGGCTGCCGACAAGGGGGTGGTGCAGGAAAGTGAACTCCCGCTGCTGCAGGAGCTGGTGGAAAAAGCCAACAGTTTCCCCGGCCCTATTATAGAAATCGGAACACTGTTCGGATTCACGACTCAAAGAATCGCGCTCTGGAAAGATCCCGCAAAAAAACTCATTACTGTGGATAATTACTGCTGGAATCCATTCGGCTTTTCACCAGCGGCACATTTTGAGTTTACGCATAAAGTTCTGTGGTATTGCATAAAGAGCGGCCACATAGAGCAACTCAATATGAGCAAGGATGCTTTTTTAAGCGCCTATCAGGGGGAAGCGCCCTCCATGGTATTCATTGATGCGGATCACAATTATGAGCCAACACTGTCAGATATCAAACAGGCACAGAGAATCGGTGCCCGGATTATTTGCGGGCATGATTATATTAACGAACATGCAGGTGTGATTCGTGCAGTAGACATGTGCGGCGGACCCGCACAATTGTGCGGGTCCCTATGGGTGCTGTGATTTTTTTTCGAATACTGTTAAGCGGCCATGTCTCTGGCTTGCCGGTTAATACAAATTCAATCTTTATAATACGATGAATGCTCAAACGAAACTTATCATTGTGCCTGGCCGCACTGAAAAAAACTACCTGCAGGATCTGTGGCGCTACCGCGAGCTTTTTTATGCACTCAGCTGGCGCGATATCAGCGCCCGGTACAAGCAAACCGTCATGGGCGTTCTGTGGGCCTTGATAAGGCCGTTTTTGACTATGGTCGTCTTCACGATAGTTTTCGGCAAGCTTGCCAAACTGCCCGCAGAGGGGAACGCGCCATATGCGCTTATGGTTTGTGCCGCTATGCTGCCATGGCAATTTTTCGCCTCATCGCTATCAGAGTCCAGCAACAGCCTTATTGCCAATGCACAGCTCATTACAAAAACCTATTTCCCCCGGCTGATTATTCCTACAAGCTCTATCATCACCTGCTTTGTCGATTTTCTTATTTCCTTCTTCATTCTCATTCTGATAATGATCTATTATAGTTATATGCCGACGCTTAATATTCTTTTATTGCCCCTCTTTGCTCTGATGGGTTTTTTAGCTGCCCTGGGGATCGGTTTGTATATTACTTCGCTTAATGTCAAATACCGGGATTTTAGATACATTGTGCCGTTTTTTGTACAGTTCGGTTTGTATATTTCACCTGTCGGGTTCAGCAGTTCAATCATACCGGAAAAATATCGGCTTATTTATTCTCTTAATCCCATGGTGTGCGTCATTGACGGTTTCCGGTGGTCAATTATTGGTCAAGGCGCGTCCATTTACTGGCCGGGATTTTTCCTTTCAATTGGCGTAACATTTTTTTTCCTTTATTTGGGCATAAAAAAATTTCGCTCAATGGAAAAAAGCTTTGCCGATATGATCTAACTGCCAAGAAAGGATACATGCACGTGTTGTTTTTCTTTCACAAGGCGCTCTAACAGCATAAGGATCCGCGGTATATGTCAGATGTAGTGATAAAATCCGAAGAACTGGGCAAGTCATATAAAATAAGCCATCAGCACAGAGAGCGCTATGTCGCGCTGCGCGACGTGATTACTAACAGAGTAAAAAACGCCTGGGCGCGCATACGCAATCCGCAATATTATGATCACGACACTCTTGAGGAGTTTTGGGCACTTAAAAACGTATCCTTCGAAATCAGGCAGGGGGACCGTATCGGCATTATAGGGCGCAATGGGGCAGGCAAATCTACTCTTTTGAAAATCCTGAGCCGCATCACTGAACCCACCGAAGGCCGGGTTGAAATCACCGGCCGCGTAGCCAGCCTGCTTGAGGTGGGAACAGGCTTTCATCCAGAGCTCACCGGCAGGGAAAATATTTTCCTCAACGGCGCCATTCTGGGCATGAGCAGGATGGAGATTAAAAAAAAATTCGAAGAAATCGTGGCATTTGCAGAGGTTGAGCAGTTTCTGGATACCCCGGTTAAACGCTACTCCAGCGGGATGTATATGCGCCTTGCATTTGCGGTGGCGGCCCATCTTGAGTCTGAAATCCTGCTCGTCGATGAGGTGCTTGCGGTCGGCGATGCCGAATTTCAGAAAAAATGCTTGGGCAAAATGCAGGACATTTCCTCCCTGGGTGACCGAACAATACTGTTTGTAAGTCATAATATGACGGCCATACAGAGCCTGTGCACCAAAGCTATTTTTCTAAAAAAAGGGGGGATTCAAAAAATCGATAGCGTTGAGAGTGTTATAAATGAATATTGTTCAATTGAGTTCAAATATCAGTTGCAAAACGAATGGCCCTATGATGGTGCGCCAGGCAATGAACTTATAAAAATTAAAAAGGTAGCAGTCATACCTCTGTCGAATGAGATGGCAATTGACATTACGACCCCGTTAAAAATTCAAACGGAATTTTGGATTTGCAAGGAAAACATAACACTGAATCATGTGTGCGTCGTGCTTAAAAACATTAAAGGCGAATGCATATTTAACTCTGTTCTTTACTGCACCCTCACAAAAGGACTCCATAGCGCCGCTGTCATCATTCCCGGAAATTTTTTAAATGATGATACATATACAGCTGATATTTATTTTGTTAAGGAGGCGACGCCCCTTTATATCCATCATGACTGCCTGGTCTTTCTGGTCAACGATATTCCCAGAATTGACATGGTGTTTTTGGGAAAATGGATAGGGGCTGTGCGGCCGCAACTTCAATGGGAATATATGCAGCTTGAGGGCGCCTAAAGCATGGACACGGAATGCACTCTTTTGAACACTATGAAGGATATACATCTTGCCTGGTGCTGCGATGATACATACGCCCGGCACATGGGTGTTGCTATCTGCTCCGCACTGGAAAATCTTTCAAAAAATACGCGCGCCCATATTTTTATAGTGTCCAGCGGGCTGGGCGGGGGCACTAAGCATAAGATTACCGAGATCATACAGAAATATAATGCCGCTGTGCATTTCATAGATATTGATAAGAAGCATTTTGCCGGACTGAAAATTTCGCACTATATCTCCCCGGCCGCGTATTTTCGCATAACGCTTCCTGATCTTCTGCCCGGGCAACTATCAAAAGTGCTCTATCTCGACTGCGATCTTATTGTTAAAGATGATTTGACTGTCTTGCACGATATTGACATCTCTGACACCTATCTCGGAGCTGTGGCAGAGGCGGATCAAGGCAGTTCTGACCATCCAAGGCAAACAATCGGTATCCCGCAGAACGCCACGTATTTTAATTCGGGGGTGCTGCTCATTAATCTCGAAAAATGGCGACAGGATGACATTTCAAAAAAATTGTTTGATTTTATAAAGGAAAATCCCCACAGAATTCGGTTCTGGGATCAGGACGCGTTGAATATCTTTTTTCACGATACCTTCAAGCAACTTGATTCCCGGTGGAACTTTACCGTGCAGCATCTCAAACTGGCAGATGTTTATAATAGTGAGGATATTAGCATAGTGCATTTCATCGGAGGCCATGCCTCCAAGCCCTGGTACCGGGAGTGCAACCACCCCCTAAAGGACGAATATTACAAATATCTGAATATGACACCCTGGCGGGGATGCAAACCAACAAAAATAAAAACAAAAAGGATGGCTCCCTTGTTAAAAAAAATGCTCCGCTTAATTTCATTGGGATATTCATTGATCTTTGACTTACTGCGCATGCATGGATGGAATTCCGAAAAAAGGATACAGTGCTTAAATTTTTATTTAAACACTACAGGATATATGCTTTCAAAAAAAATGCCCCCCGATTTTGATTCCTGGACTATCGATATTATCTCAAAAGTAAGGCCCTTTACTCAAACATCAATTGAGCGTATCAGTGAACTGTGTAATTGCGTTAAGTACATAGTTGGAAATAATATTCCAGGAGTCATTGTTGAATGCGGCGTTTGGAAGGGCGGTAGTATTATGGCTATAATTTATACGCTCATTCAATGTAATATATTCGACAGGGAGATATACTTATTTGATACTTTCGAAAGCATGTCTAAACCAACAAACCATGATAGAGACATCTATGGAGTTGCGGCACAATCTTTAATGAACTCATATATGAATTTAAATATTACTCTGGAAGAAGTGCAAAAAAACGTTTTAAGTCTTGGATATCCTGCAGAAAAAATTCATTTTATTAAAGGCAAGGTGGAGGATACATTACCAGCACATAAGCTGGATGCCATAGCGCTTTTACGATTGGACACAGATTGGTATGAATCGACATTGCATGAACTCAATCATCTATTTCCCAATATTTCCAAATCCGGAGTTTTAATAATTGATGATTATGGTCATTTCTCTGGTTGCAGAAAAGCTGTCGATGAATATATCAGTAAAAACAAATTAAAAATTTTGCTGAACAGGGTCGATTATACTTGCCGCTGTGCAGTTATCAATTGATAGTGAAGGCCTTCGGGCTTAGCATTGTTTAATAGCTACGGCCCCCACCCCCGCAGCTTGCTGCGGACGGCCCATACAACTAAAAGATCTTTGTTCCCCGGCTCCTTGCGGCGTGTGCATTCAGGTTGGGCGGCGAGCAGCATGCGGCATACAGCACTGGGCATGCTATACCCCAGACATAGATCCAGACGGCTCGCAATGGCGACCGTTTTCCCTGTATATGAAGCCCGCAAGCAGGAAAAGACTTTGAGAACGGTATGAATATAATCCACTTCAACACCTATTTGAGCGGTGGGGCCGCAATTGCAGCTCGCAGGCTTCATGAAAAACTGGTCCAGTACAATATAGCAAGCTCGTTTGCCCATCAGCCCTGCGCCGACAGCAAGGGCGGCGCAACCTATATGCCACTGTTTCCGGCAGGGGGTCTGCGGGATCTTGCTTATAAACTCATGTTCAAAATCCCCTTAAAGCCTTCGCCCTACTATTATCTCTCCAACAGGCCGAAAGGCTACGAGCCGTTTTCTTTTCCCGTAACGCAATACAAATCTTTTTTTGATCCACGCAAGCTGAATGCAGACATTATCAATCTGAACTGGATTGCAGAGTGGATAGATTACCCTTCGTTTTTTGCATCCATCCCTGACTCATTCCCCATTGTCTGGACCCTGCACGACATGAATCCTTTTACGGGAGGATGCCACTATTCCTGGAAGTGCGAGAAGTTTAAAACCGGGTGTAACAGCTGTTTTCAGCTGAACGAAAAGCGAAATCAGCGGGATATTTCCTTTCGCTTTTCAAAAATAAAGCGCGCGGCTCTGGCGGGTAAAAGCATACATGTAGTTGCCGATAGCCATTGGCTTGAATCACAGGCACGCGCCAGTACTATTTTTAAAAATGCAAAATCATTTCAGACAATCCACTACGGGCTTGATACGAAAATCTTTAAGCCCAAAGATAAAGCATTCTGCAGGAAACTGCTCGATATTCCCGAATCCTCTTTTGTCATCTGTTTCGGCGCGCACAATATCGACAATAAGCGAAAAGGATTTGATCTGCTTAAAAAAGCGCTTGCTATTGTTTCTCCCTCATATCCGGTGTACTGTCTTTTTTTCGGTGCGAACCAAATCGATTCAATGTCCAATTTGGGCCCCCATAAATATGTTGGAAAGCTTTCATCTGTAGATATTCAAACAATCATATATTCCGCCGCTGATCTTTTTGTTATTCCTTCCATCTTTGAGGCGTTTGGCCTGACAGCACTTGAGGCGATGGCCTGCGGTGTTCCGGTTGTAGGGTTCAACATCGGCGGCATACCGGACATGATAACACCGCACAAGAACGGTTTGCTTGCATCACCTGCCGATGCAGCGGATCTTGCTGATAAAATTATCTATATGATTGAGCATCCGAAAGAACGCTGCGAAATGGGGCAGAAGGCCAGGAATACAGTAACAGAGAATTTTAGCGATAGCCTGCAGGCAGAAAAATATATCAGACTGTTTGAGACTATCCTTGCAGGGTAAGCTGACGGGCGCTGCCTGAAGCTGTTCCCGCGGTTGACATATGGCAATATTATCCGCAGCTGCGCCGGGCAGCCTTGCCTTGGCTGTGCTCAGTGATGTTGCCCCGCACCCCACATTTTGCTCCGACTTTTGCATTGACATACAATCCCCCGCGTCCTATAAACTTCAAAATCGAGATCTTATCTGAATAAGTTATCTGTCGGAAGCATGCAAAATTCCGACTGATAAACGGGGGCAAGATTTGGAATTAAGCCCAGATAGTGGAATAATAACACTGGCAAGCATGGGTGGTTGGAAGCATGATTAAAAGAATAGCTCATTATCTTAAACAAATCCGTTCTATTATCGGACATGAGAATATACACGCATTTCCTGTAGACATTGATGCTGAAGCCATAGATATTTTTAAAAAAGTTCAACCCAATACGCTTACCGGTATTGAGCGGGTTTTTGCTCTAATTCAGGCCATTAAATACATTGTGCGGCCGATATCCCCGGAGCCATCATCGAATGCGGGGTATACCGCGGAGGCAGCATGATGGCTGCTGCACTGACTCTTCAACAACTAAAAATATATGATAGAGATTTATATTTGTATGACACCTATGAGGCCGTACCCTACCCTGCTGATATAGATATAGATTTTAAAGGACTGCCGGCTATGCAGGAATATGATGAGGCCACCTGGCGTTGCCCCCCTGTTGAAGAAGTAAAAAGTAATTTACTGAGTACAGGATACCCTCACGATACAATGCATTTTATTAAAGGAAAAGTAGAAGATACCCTGCCTGATTTCGCGCCTCAACACATTTCTCTTCTGCGGCTTGATACGGACTGGTATGGGCCGACCAAACACGAACTCATACATCTTTATCCCCGCCTTTCTTCCGGCGGCGTACTCTTAATTGATGATTACGGGCATTATCAGGGATGCAGAAAAGCAGTGGATGAATATTTCCAGGAAATAAACAAGCCCATACTTCTTAATAGAATAGATTACTCTGGAAGAATCGGTATAAAGATCTGATTATCCGCCTGATTCGTGTTAAATTTTGATTACACAACTGCATCGTTCTCTGCATGCTACGTAGAGCCCTACAGAAATTACAGGCTGGTTTCATACCGCCAGAATCTCCGGGGCATAGGCCATCACTGCCCCCACAAGTATCTCAGGCTCAAAACCTGCAAATTCTACTGCTCCATTAAGGCCGGGGGCTCGCAAACCCGCATCCCTGAAAGCTCTATGTAAAGCTTAAGCGTCATCGACCGTCAATATCGCCGTACTGTATTTTGAGAGCATTGACTTGACGGCTGCCTTCTGCTGCTCTGTCAGTAATGCTGAATCACTCGGCCTTTCCCGGGCCACCCTTCATATTGGGGGGCGGATCAAGGTCTCTCAGTTTATCAGAATTGAAACCAGCCGATGTTACTGCTTCATTAAGGCCGGGGCCTCCCTTCAAACCAGCATCCCTGAAGGCCCGGTGTATGGCTTTTGCGTCATCAGCCGTCACTGACGAAGCAGTGTATTTTGAGAGAATTGACTTTACTGCCGCTTTCTGCTGCTCTGTCAGTGACGCTCCATCACCAGGTCGTTCCCGGGCATCCTTCATCACGGGCGCCCCCTGTTTGTCCTCCCGGCTTTGGGCAGGCACTGCACCGGAAAAAAGAAGACATATGCCCGCTGCCATTACTATTGCTAAAAGTATTTTTTTCATCGCTCTCCCTTTCTTTGTGTGCAGGATGTACTGCTCTGCTGTTTTCATGAAGTCTTTCCCATTTTTGTATGTATCGCAGGTTCTTCCCTCATGGTCGAGTATAGCTCAGGCTCAAGGACGCGGAACCAATCGTGATGGATGAGATCGCCTGGGTAAGCACTTCGCCCGTGACCTGATCGGCTGCATCAGGCAATTGGGGCGATTCCGATAGTGCATACACGGTGAAAGTGTAGCGCTTGGCGCCGGGCCCTTGCGAGCAGGGCGGCTCGTAAGCCATGGTTGACCGGGAAGTGATCCCCGGAGTGCCCACGCCGGTAGTGTTTTTGTCCAGGCTGCTTGTTGTTGCCGGTATGCCGTAGAGCACCCAGCTCCACTTGGTCGTGCCGTCGCCCGGCAGCGTCGTCATCATGAGCGCGAACTCCTTGGTGTGTGCAGGCGCATTGGCCCAGGCCAGCGCAGGTGAGGATCCGCTGCCGTCGCATGTGTAGTCTATGGGCAGCGTACCGTTATCCACGCCCGCATCGCTTGTGAGCGAAAATAATCCTTTGAAAAAAGGATTGGCTTTTTGACTGACAGTGAATTGTGCGCCCGCAATGGCCATGGTGCCTGTGCGGCTGGCACCGGTATTCGCGCTGACATGGTACAGCACCCAGCCCTTGCCAGTGCCTTTTGTTTGCCAAAGTATCTTGATCCAGTCGTCATTGCTTGCTGCCGTCCAGCTGCTGCCGGCCGCAGCCGCCACCCGCACCACCCCGAAGCGGCCCATAGCACGCGCCTTTGCGGAAGATGGATATAGGGTTGTGCTGTTGTCAATGCCGAACAGATAGTCGGTGTCGTCAATGTAGGGGTCAAGAACGCTCGTGTCCGAAATGACGCTTGAATAGAGGAAGGGCGTGGTGCAGACGGAATAGTCGAAAGTGGTATTGTCGGCATACTTTCCGGACATAATGGATTTCCTGAGGTCCGCAAGCTTGCTCTTCTGACTGGTTGTCAGCGTGTTGTAGACCTGGGTGAAGACTATGGCATAGTTATAGTTGTTCTCGCCATCGAGGTCGCCATAGGTGCTGGACAGCGCAAGCACCTGGGTCTTGACGCTATCGGTTGAAGCCGTTGAGGTCAGCAGGCCCCGAAGCAGTGTGGCGATTTGCGTGCGCACCGACACGATATTGGTGGCGCCCGCGTAGAGATTGTTCTTCTGCGTGGCGACAAGGCTTGAAATCACTGCAGCCTGGGTATCCGTGACATAGCCCTTCGAGCTGTCGCAGAGAGCGGAGCCTGCCGTTGCCGTCAGCTGCTCGTCGATGCTGTATCCCTCGTGGCCGACGGCGGGAGCATCCTTTATGTAGAACCCGCCGTAGTAGGTTCCCTGGCGCTCGGGGCAGAAGTAGACATCAGCATCAACCGAGCCGGAATACCAGCTGAAGATGTCGCTGGCATAGGTCATCACGGCAACGGAGGAGCCCTGGGGCAGAGCGGCCATCTTGTCATGGATCTGCGCCTCCGTGATATCGGGCCAGGAATTCCAGCCCTTACCCTTCATGGCATCAAGGTAGGCCGTCTGGTTGTCACTCAGGGAGCTTATAATATTGGCATACAGAAGCGCCCGGTCGAAGCTGATCTGACCGTCGATTGCGTATAGCTCGCGGGAGGCCTGCTTCACGGCGTCAAGATCAAGGCCCGTAGCGCCGGCTGGAATGTCGCCGTCCATGAGGCGGCGGAAAGCCTTCATCAGGGGGAACCGCTTGTAGCCGTAGAGGTCGAACTGGTCCTGCTGGGCTGTGGCAAGAGTCGCCAGCTGCAAAAGCTGGCTGTCGCTCAAAATATAGATGACATTGTAGGCCACGCGGGTCAGAAAGCTCGTGTTGTGGCCCATGTTGCTCGGGTCATTGTCGCGCAGGTACTGGAATCCGGTGTAGTCAGCCACCTTCCCCGGAGGGAAAAAGGACTGGGCGTCCAGGTTGCCGGTCATCATGGCCAGTCCTGAAAATGCCAGGGTCGTGCGCTGAGCCCCGTCGGAAATGGTCTGGCTGATGTCCATCACGGCCGCAGCAGGTGCGGCTGCAGCGCACATCACTGCCAGCATCATCATAATCGTAAAAGCATAGCTTTTAATTGTACTGCCTGCTGTTTTCATAGTGTCTCTCCCTTAACATGTTTTTTCTTAATTGGTGACAGATTTTTTCTCTTCCTGGCTTATATGATAGCAGGCGACTGTGGAGAAAATGTGGAGTCATTATGTGAAGAGTGTGGAGAATGCAGAGATGGAAATATTTGATGCTATAGTGTAGTCAGTAAGATATGATAAATGGAATTAGAATCCTGACTTTTTTAAAAACATGATACGTTTAAATCTATCGTTTAAATTTTTTATTGCTTTTCTTGCTACATCACTTGCGATCGTGGTCGTTATGGTTGTGGCCATGCAGCTCTATGCCTACCGGAATTTTTCAGACTATATCCATAAGGTGGAAGCTATACGGCTAAGCGAGCTTAGCCCCATCCTGAGCCGGGAATATAAGGCCGACAATGGATGGGAGCGGCTGCGCGAGAATCCGCAGCGATGGCGGGAACTGCTGCGGCCCCGCGGTTCTGCCGCCTATACAGAGAAGCCGCCTTCAATGCCATCGGGTTTTGAATCCTACCTAAAGCCAATTCCTGCGCCCCCACCACCTCCGCCGAGGGAGCGCAGAGATGACGGGCTGCGGGACAGTCAGGACAGACGGCCTCCCCCCGATGAACAAGACACTGAAAGAAGACCGCCACGTGATGATCGCGACCGGCCCCCGGCAGAGCGGCCGGCCTTCGGAATAGAGCACAGGCTAACGCTCTTTGATGAGCAGAAGGCGCCTGTAGCAGGAGGGGCCGAATCAACAGCAGACCATACACTGCAGGAGATCGCCGTAGATGGCAAAACAGTTGGATGGCTGGGACTCAGAAATGAAGAGACCCCGTCAGATCCTCTGGACATGGCCTTTCTCAAGCAGCAGGCCCGGGCTTTTTACATTGTCGGAGCCCTCATGCTGGCGCTTGCGGCTGTTGTGGCATTTCTGCTGGCGCGCCATCTGCTGGCGCCGGTGCGTGAGCTGATCAAGGGAACCCGCAGCCTCACCTCCCGCAGGTTTGATATGCGGATCAACGTGACCACTTCCGATGAGCTTGGCCAGCTTGCCGAAGATTTCAACCAGATGGCCCAGACCCTTCAGCAGTATGAACAACTGCGGCAGCAGTGGATTTCAGATATTGCCCATGAGCTGCGCACGCCCCTTTCTATTTTGCGGGGCGAAATCGAGGCACTGCAGGATGGGATACGCGCGGCAAGCGCAGAGCGGCTTGAATCTCTGCATAGCGAGGTTGTTCATATGAGCAAAATCGTCAGCAACCTGCACGACCTGTCGCTGGCTGAAAGCGCTGCGCTGCATTTTAAGCGAGAGCCGGTAAACCTCCTGCGGGCTGTGCGGGCATGCCTGCAGAAGTTTCAGAGCATGTTTGACGAGCGCGGCATTGCGCTTGTCGATGAGCTGGGCGATAGGGAAACCATCACCATCCCTGGCGACAAAGACCGGCTCACGCAGGTGTTTTCCAATATTCTTGAAAACACCCTGTGCTATACAGACTGCCCGGGCAGCCTGACCGTGCGCCAGCTCTGCACCGCAAGCGAGGTGCTGCTGCAGTTTGCTGATACCTTGCCGGGAGTGCCGCATGAATCACTACCCCGCCTGTTTGACCGGCTGTACCGCGTCGATCCGTCACGAAGCCGCGAGCAGGGCGGCAGCGGCCTGGGACTTTCAATTTGCAAAACAATCATTGAAGCCCATAACGGTACAATCAAAGCCCGCAATGCCGCAACCGGCGGACTGCTGGTAGAGATCATGCTTCCCCTTAAAAACAAAGCGCATAAACATGCACGGAAGGACACGGACGGCAATGCCACATAAGCATATTCTCATTGTTGAGGACGAGCAGAAGCTGGCAGCGCTTCTGAAAGAGTATCTTGAAAAAGCCGGCTACCGGGCAACGATTGCAGGCCGGGGCGATCAGGCTGTTGCACAGGCCAGAAAAAGCGCGCCGGACCTTATGCTGCTTGACATCATGCTGCCGGGCATGGACGGCATGGCCGTGTGCAGCGCGGTAAGAAAATCCTCTAACATCCCCATCATCATGATCACCGCAAAGGTGGAGGAGCTCGACAGGCTGCTCGGCCTTGAGCTCGGCGCCGATGATTATATCTGCAAGCCCTTCAGCCCCCGGGAGGTTGTCGCACGCGTGAAAGCCGTGCTGCGGCGCAGCAACCCTGAAACAGTTGAAAAGAATCTTGCCTTCGGGCCAATTACGCTTGATGAAAATACGCACCTTGCTGCAATCAGCGGCCAGGCCCTTGATCTGACGCCCAGCGAATTCAGCCTCCTGCAGGTGCTTGTCTCGCAGCCCGGCCGCGTATTCTCCCGCGATGAGCTGCTGGCGCGGGTGCAGGGCTATGATTGCGAGGGTTATGACCGCACGATCGACTCCCACATAAAAAATCTCCGCAAAAAAATCGCCGACCACCTTCCTGGCCAGGAGGTAATCACCACGGTCTACGGCATTGGATACAAACTAAGCCTGTAGTCCTGGCTCGTTTCACTTTAGCCAGCCGCCCAAACCGTTTGCGAATAAAAATTGATGACCTGTGTGCATTACAAAAAAATATAACCGTCGGACAATTAAAAACTGTGTGCTGTTTGACAAAAGCACTTGAAAAAAAACAGATGCAAACTACACTTGTTAAGATGTTGACCTGCCCAAAAAACAGCACCTGATCTAAAAAAACCCATTAACATAAAAAAAGGAGTCCGGCCATGGCAGATAAAAAAAAACTCACCAACAATGCAGGTGCGCCTGTTGCCGACAACCAGAACACAATGACCGCCGGCCCGCGCGGCCCTGCCCTGCTGCAGGATGTCTGGTTCCTGGAAAAACTTGCCCATTTTGACCGCGAGGTGATACCCGAGAGGCGCATGCATGCCAAGGGCTCGGGCGCCTACGGCGCCTTCACCGTCACCCATGACATTACGCGCTACACCAAAGCGAAAATTTTTTCTGCTGTTGGCAAGACGACTGACCTCTTCGTCCGCTTTTCCACGGTTGCCGGCGAGCGCGGCGCAGCCGATGCCGAGCGCGACATCCGGGGCTTTGCTATTAAATTCTACACCGAAGAGGGCAACTGGGACCTTGTGGGAAACAATACGCCGGTATTTTTTCTTCGGGACCCGCTGAAGTTTCCCGACCTCAACCATGCCGTCAAGCGCGATCCCCGCACCAATATGCGCAGCGCCCGCAACAACTGGGACTTCTGGACCTCGCTGCCCGAAGCGCTGCATCAGGTCACCATCGTCATGAGCGACCGGGGCATTCCCGCATCCTACCGCCACATGCACGGATTCGGGAGCCACACCTTCAGCCTGATCAATGCAAAGAATGGGCGCTGCTGGGTCAAGTTTCATTTTCGCACCCAGCAGGGAATCAAAAACCTGACCGATGCGGAGGCCGAAGCCATCGTTGCCAAAGACCGGGAAAGCCATCAGCGCGATCTGTATGAAAGCATTGAAAAGGGCGACTTCCCGCGCTGGACCCTGTTCATCCAGGTGATGCCGGAGAAGGACGCCGCCACCTGCCCCTATCATCCCTTCGACCTCACCAAAGTTTGGTTTCACAAGGACTATCCGCTCATCGAGGTGGGCGTCTTGGAGCTGAACCGCAACCCTGAAAATTATTTTGCCGAGGTCGAGCAGGCGGCTTTCAATCCGGCCAATGTTGTGCCCGGCATCGGGTTATCTCCCGACAAAATGCTGCAGGGACGCCTGTTTTCCTATGGCGATGCGCAGCGCTACCGCCTCGGGGTGAACCACCACCTGATACCGGTCAATGCCTCGCGCTGCCCTTTTCACAGCTATCACCGCGACGGCGCCATGCGCGTGGATGGCAACTACGGCAGCACGCTTGGCTATGAGCCCAACAGCTATGGCCAGTGGCAGCAGCAGCCTGAATTTGCCGAGCCGCCCCTGGCGCTCGACGGTGCTGCCGATCACTGGAACCATCGCACCGACGAGGATTATTACTCACAGCCGGGCAAGCTTTTCCGCCTGATGAGCCCGGAGCAGCAGGCTGCCCTTTTTGCCAACACCGCCGGGGGCATCGGCGCTGCGCCAAAGGAAGTACAGCTGCGGCATATCGGCAACTGCCTGAAGGCAGACCCTGCCTACGGCAAGGGTGTGGCTGACGCTCTGGGCATACCGCTGAGAGATGTGCCGAAGTAAGGCGACTGAAGCATTTGCCATGAAACAAAAGGTGGGCGCGTGCAAGCGTGCCCACCTTTTGTGTTTAGATGAGCCCATCAAAAAAGCGGGATGGTCTCAGGCGAAAAGTAAACTACTACCGCCTGAAGGCGGTAGCTTTGAATTCGGCTGCAAGCCGACTAAAGATCATCATCTGTTTTGAAATTGTCATCCTGTGGTTCTAACCCTT
>Ga0114951_10001205_pt1 | contig 32877 bp, 32 predicted proteins | sample AM7aDNAmetaG_FD_88677 | JGI IMG/M metagenome (GOLD analysis project Ga0114951, IMG submission 88677) | Freshwater microbial communities from Finland to study Microbial Dark Matter (Phase II) - AM7a DNA metaG | ecosystem: Environmental > Aquatic > Freshwater > Lake | place: Finland: Lake Alinen... | reverse complement strand
TGAATTCTATTTTTCCATGAAACACCCCGTCTTCATCGCTGTAATGAACCGATCCGAAATAGTCTTTGAATTTCATCATATCTTTCATAGCAGCCCTTCCTTTTTTAAAGCTTCAATAATATCATGCACCTGTGCAAAAAAGGGGTCGGGTCTACGTTTGACCTTTGAGAAGTATTTTTTCAATCCCTAGCACCCTCTTTCTTATCTTTTTATCCTGCCCATACGACTTTATCATCTTATTAACAACACTGCCCCGTATTGGCCAACCTTCAGCCGATCAAAAAAATAGATTATTCTCGATCAGCCCACCCCCCTCCATACTATATTCCTACCGGCTCTTCGCGCGACCCGTTGAGCCCCTGGGGCTTTTGATCATTCCTCGAACTCACCCCTGGGCAAACCGGATTGGCGGATGATTGATTGAAGAGTACCGATGCGCAGTTCGACATGGTCTGGAACCGGTACGGTAATCGTGGTGTCTGGAAGGCGTTTTTGCATCACCACATGGCTGCCACGCTGGCGCACCGCAAGAAATCCGTGACCCACAAGAATGGTGCACACTTGTTTCCCGGATAAGACACGGAGTTTACCCAACGGCAACCTCAACACTGGTTACGTACAATTCATCGTGTAAGCGCGTCTTTATCTCCTGCGGGGCGGCTGTTTCAAAAAAGAGCTCAAGCGCTTCCCGAAGATTGCTACGAGCTTCTTCGATTGTGTCTCCCTGACTGGCAATATCGAGTTCCGGACAAAGCGAAACATAGCCTTCCCCTTCACGTTCTATAATTGCCGTAAGATGCTTTTGCATGGTCGTTACTCCTGTGTTATAAAAACCCGTCTTGTCAGCCACAATGAATGGTTTGATAAAAACTCGCTTCGGGATGGCCAGAATATAAGTTAAGGGCAGTTGTGTGTCAAGGTTAATGTAGGCGCAAGATGTGGGCTGGGAGAAACAAAAAGGGGTCTATATTTGATTTTTGATAAGTGTTCCTCAATCCCGCGCGCCTTCTTTGTTGACATTTTATCTTACCCACGCAGGAGTCAAGTGGAATCAAGCCTGCTGTTGACTGTTAATTGAAAGCCAAACAAGATACAGCATAAGGCGCGGCCACTGCGAAGGAGTATCGGGGGCTGTTCTATTTTCTTCTTCCACCCGCTTTTAAACCCTCAGATCTGTCGCAGCTTGATGCAGACAACCTGGCTGTGAACATCTTTTCCCAGGGGGTGAGTTCCCCTTTCGCATTCAAAAGGCTGAGGAAGAACAGTGTTCAGTCGTTGAACTGGACAGGCTTGATGCTTAAGGACATCATAAACAGATCAATAACTTGAAGGCTATAGATTGTACGATTGCAGATTATACGGGAATCGTTGCGTTCTACCGGCAGATTTTTTTATACGGATCGATTTAAGGATTTTTTAGTACGGTGTCGTGAGGGCCGATGCGCCTGAAAAGATAATAATCGGCATGGACTTCAAAGGTGAAGCGGTAAAACATATTGATACTGCCTTCCCATCGGTTTTTAAAACCCCGCATCTTTTTTACCCTCAGGGACGGATGCTGCATGTTCACTGCAAAAATCAGAAATTTTTTATTTGGTTATCCACAAAGCTGAAGCAACCCCAAAACCTGGATCCCCGCCTTCGCGGGGATGACGGCTAGAGAGAAAATATACTGAAAAAACTTGTCATTCCCGCGCACGCGGAAATCCAGAGAGCTCAAGAGAATTGCTACCACAGTCAACTTCAGCTTTGGAGATAACCAGTTTTTTTTATCAAACAGTTTTTGTATATGGGCAGGCAGCTCCTGGTAGTCTTTTTTGAAAGAATCCGCCCGAACAAACTTCATGCTTTCAGCTCTGCAAGGAACTCATTTACGCGTGAGAAGCGTTTTACTTTTCCAGCTTTAATATCTGCGGATGCTTCCTTTTCAGCTTTTTTCCAGTCGAAACTTTTAAAGTGTGGCGGCAGGGTGAGCGCGTATTGCAGCAGTTCAACCACCGCAGACTTGGAGTCGCGAATATGAGACTTTTTTCTGAAATCAACTATACCCGCATAAAGTTCTCCGGGTATTTCCAGCGTTATTTTATGATCTGTTTTCATGGCTAATCTCCTTTGTTGTACAGGACAATAGTAGTGCAGAAGAAAAGACAGGTCAAGAAGGAAAACCCGAAAGGTAGCCAGGGGGGGGCAGGAACGACCAGGGGACATATCCCTCCCTGCTTCATGGGTTGAATTTTACTTGTGTAGTATTCAAACACCAGATAGCTCTCAAACGTTCAAATAAAAAAAATGCTCCTCGCGTAATCGCTAATAGCTTATCGTAATAGCTATGCAGGTCGGAATCTGCAATTACATTTTTTCCCTGTTCTATGGATTGAACATAGCCCACAGGCAGCTCTTTCATGATGTGGGCCGGCTTAAAATCAGCATCCATTGGAACTGGCAATCGGGCGATTAAAGGGTCGGTTATCGACTGCGGGTCAATTAAGTATCTGTCAGGTCCCATACAAAATCCGATCCGTTTTTTCAGCCCGGCCTGCGCGCTGCCCATCGGACCAGTGCTTTAACCCATCGCGGCAGCCTGACCGCCAGCGGCCTGACCCTGGCGTACAGTTGGTCGAGGGCCTGTGCCGCACTTTTCCATGAAAGCCCACTGGCTGCTTCAGCCTCTATAATTTTCAGCATATCCAGCCGGCTCATATTAACGCCATTGCCCCTGCGGCCCAGCGTTATATAAAATTCGAACCCCTCTGTCGGGAAGAATGCAACCTCCCTGAGCTGGATAAGCCCAAGGCTATGCAGGTCATGCATGATCAGACGGAATGCGTGCGGAGTAAAGCACCACGCGTGTACGTCAATATATTCTTTTTTTGCCATGACACGATCAAAGCCATTGCGAGCGTCTTCAAGGGTATGCACTGAGTTGTATTCACCGCTCGCGTAAGGGTCCCATGCAATACTGCCTGCCCGTGAAACCACATTTAAAAAATACTCTGCAACTGTGCCCGCAGAGTGGAGGCTATTTTTTTGCAGATAGGCATCTATGATTTGGCCAAGACCGGTTATGGGCCGGAAATGGTCAAAGCAGAAGCGCTTGTCGGGTATGGCCAACGATATGGCGCCGTCATCTTTTAAAACCTCATCACAATTAATTAAAAAGGCAATCAGATCAGGCGTATGCTCTATGACATGCGATGCAATGATCCAGTCATAAAATTTTCTCTTCCCCGACAGGTCAGCGTATGATTCTCCTTTCCAGACAAAATCAACATCCTCAATATTGGATAATTCAACCTGGTGGCTTTTGTACTTTTCACGCAGCTGCTCACGGCTCATATGATCAATAATATGAACCCTGTAACCTTCTTTTTTAGGAGCTATGGGACTATGGCTCGGGCCGATTTCCAGCCCTTGACCACTGAGATTCAAGTGGGATAAGATTCTTTTTTTACGGTCCATGAATAATGATACCTGGAGAAAAATATGCGCTGCTTGTAACGGATAATAATTATAGCTGCCAGGAACAGGTTAAGCAAATAAACATTTGTCGATATTTATCGATATCACTACTATTTAATTTTTTCAGGCCTTGAGTTAACTCGTTTTCCTTTACTCACTTTTTAACGATACTAAAACATGCGCCCTTCAGGCTTCCAATCTGCAAGGAAAAAGTGTGGTGCCTATAAAATTAAATGGGAAAGCGCACTGATTGTTTTTTATTAAAGGCCGGGCAGCCATCCCGTTATTCGTTCTTTGGGCTATAGTAATTTGGGTGCAAGAAATTGTAAATAAAACAAACTGCTAGCATACTCGTCTGTCATAACCAATACCGCTATCGGCATGTTTGCAATGGCGAGTTTTATATTCATAAGAATATCATTACCTGCATATTCCCCAGTGGTTCCATCATTCAAGTCAACGTAGTACATATAAGTTTTGCCATTCACCTCTATTACATGCGGGTCATCAGTTTCTCCAATAGAAGAGCCCATTCCCGCGTCTTGAGTTGCTCGTGGAAAAGTTATCCCCGCTGGATTTCTAGTCCACGGCCCAGTAAGAGCAGGGGCGGAATAACGGTAAATATCACCCTCTATGTTTCCGTCAACATTTCCAGGATTACCATGCGTCCAAATCCACCATGTGTCGCCTATGAGATAGGGAGCAGTAGGTCCACCAACATCACCGTCATATGGAGATACAATAATTGGGTTGCCTGCAGCGGGGGTGAAAGTGTAAAAATCAGTTGCGGTAAAAAGTCCGATGCTCCAACCCGTAGAATTATCTATAGAACTATGTCCATATACCTCTAAAAACAAATAAAGAGTTCCATCAACAACAGCTCCTCCTGAATTGCCAATCATATGACTATTCCAGCTTCCAGCAGTCCCCAACGGAATCACATTTGCATGAGTTAGCGTCCAATTACGCCCATCTGTAGACTCAAATAGATCAAGAGTTGTGTTTGCGTTTCCCGCCACATACATATAATATGTTGCTCCGTTTTTGATTACAAAATCACAGCTATGGTTAGCGACAACGGCAGTATCAAGCATGATCCAATCAACACCATTCAGTGATTCGGCGTACCAAATACCAGTTACAGCAGAAACGGACGATGGTTGCCTATGAAACCACATTTTCCAGATAGTGGTATCATTGTCGAAAAATTGAGAATGACCTTTTTCTGGCTGTATAAGTGATGGCTCCATAACGGAGCTTGGGAGGCCAGTCAAAATCGTACTTCTATCCCAAATCGCAGAAGTTCTAGGCGTAGTTTCAACCGCACTTAAAAACCCCTTCCACGTTGGCAAAGTAAACCCCGTAGCTCCAACAGGATAATAAACGGTGAACCCGAGTTTATGATTTGCAAAAACGTTAGCTCCTATCGTTGGCGCATTGCCAAGAAAATGGGAATTATATAGATTGGTGCATCCTGAAAAGGCACCGTTTCCAATACTGGTAATCCCTGATGGAATCGTAACGCTCGTAATTGTGGAGATGTTGCTAAAAGCCGCTACACCTATACTTTTCACCAGACAATCGTTGATCGTGGCTGGTATAGTGGCGGTACCTGTACCCGTATATCCTGTTATGCTAAAACCATCCCCCGCACTATAATCCCACAAACAAGAGTAGTCTCCATATGTGGTAGGTGGTGCAATGCTACTACTGTACATCTGCATCTGTAAGTCATACGGCCCTGACCTTTTTTTAGTATTGTCATTATTATACGAACCCAGAATACCGCTTACTCCGAGGACGGAGGTTGAATAAAAAACTTTCGCGTAATCTGTTGTGTTCAACTCGCGATTTGGTCGAGCTACTGCAATACCATATGTTTTGCTAGTTTTTTTCGCCCAGTTGAGGTTCTTGAATCTATATACAGTTCCCCCTTCTGTGGTGTTTATAATAGATACATTATCTGAAACCGCTACAAGTTGAGAACCTAAACTGGGTCCATTCATCTCAGATATTTCAACTCGATACACGCCACCCGCCCCGACCGCCTGCCATTTGAGGGCCATAGAGCCGATGGTTTCATTATCGGAGGGTACAAAATCACCTTGTGCCAGTATTGGATATGTTGTGCTGTACCCAACCTGAAACGACGTAGTGCCAGAATTAAATTTATCAAATATTAACGTCCCGTAATCTGGGCAAGTTGCGCCCGCCGCAACAGGCAGCAACAGAACTGTAATTACCACAACACTTATAAATCTTGTCATATCACAACCCAGTTTGTTGTTCCGGCGAAAGTCGAAATTCTGTATTTGTTTTAGCCTTGAACTCGCATAGCGCCCGCCGCGGCGGATTGAATCTCTTTACTCCGAAATCCCCCCCCCGGCCACCCTTAAAGAAAAAAAGGGGGCAAGCCTGCTATTGGCTGTTAATTGAAAGCCAGGCAACATACAATTCCACTGCGGGAACAGCCTGCAGGGTTTCACCGTTACAAAAAGAATTAGGATATTCATGGCGACTTGAAATATCTGCACCGATGCGATGCGCAGAGCACCGGGCGATCTGATAGGATGAGCTTACGACGATCGGCTCAGCCTTTGCAAGCACATCATCGGTAAGCTGGATGGTTTCAATGGAGGCAGGGCTTTGACGAATTGCTTATCAAATGTCTGCGCGCGTATCGCAGCATGGGCTATACGGTATGCGCGCAGGAGAAAAAATCCGGGCCCTACTCATCCCCCACGATGATGCCCCGGCCAACATGCATGACAAGGGGCCGCTTGGCACACTTCACAAACGCTGTGAATTCGGCTGCTTCAGGAGATGTAAAGCCTGCCGCGTCAAGGGCCTCAATAGCTTTTTTCTTGCCATAGCCCGAGAGATATAAAATTTTGTAGGCGTTTTTGATTTCGCGTATGGCCTCTTGCGAAAGCCCGGCCCGGCGCAGGCCCACAAGGTTTAACCCTTCCACGCGATTTCGTTCCAGCGCAACCAGAAACGGGGGAATGTCGCGGCTGAAGCGGCCATTGCCGCTGAGCATGGCAAGCCGGCCGATGGTGACAAACTGATGCACCATAACGCCGCCTGAAACAAAGGCGCGGTCGCCCGCTGTTACGTAGCCGGCAAGGCAGGCAAAATTGGCGATGATCACATTGTTGCCGATGGTGACATTGTGGGCAAGGTGGCTGCTGCCCATAAGAAAATTGTTATTGCCCACCACGGTTTTGGTTTCGGGCTTGGTGCCGCGGTGAATGGTCACGTATTCGCGAAAAATATTGTTGTCGCCGATTTCGACAAAGCTGACCGTATCTTTGCTGAAACCAAGGTCCTGCGGTTCGTGGCCGATAATAGCGCCCATATGTATTTCATTGTTGCACCCGATGGTGGTATAGCCGGTCAGGTAGGCATTGGCATAAATTTTTGTGCCGGCGCCGATGGTGACATGTTCGCCGATAATGACATTGGGCCCGATTTCAACACCGGCAGCAATCTGTGCCCCGGGGCTCACAATGGCGGTTGGGTGAATTGTGCTCATTGAGGAAAACTCCTTGATGCATTATAAGGTTGGCAAGCACTTTAGTCATTTTCCCCCCTGTTTGCAAGCAAAAGCTGATGGTAACTGTTTGAAGAAGGTTCGGAGTTCGGGGGTCGGGGGTTGGAGGTCAAAATCAACAATCAACGACCAACAACCAGCGATTAACCTAGCAGCGGTTCGGCATAGCAGTACAGGCAGCCATTGGGAACAGAAGATGTATGAGATCGGTCCGCTCACCTGCCCTGAGTGTCAGGTAGAAATGAAGATAATCCGCTTGATAGACCAAACCGAAGAAGTAAAACATATATTGCAGCATCTGGGGCTGTGGAAGATGCAAAAACGGCCACCCTCGAAGATCAACCCGCCGCAAAAACCCCAGCCCACAGCTTAAACCCACATTAACCTTGATACACAATCGCCCTTAATTTATATTCTTTCCACCCATTCCAAGGCGAGTTCCTGGCAATGAAAAGGCTGAGGCGCCAAAGTTTAGACAAGCGTTTTTAGATATTTTCGGACACGTTTTATAAACTTTTTTGAATCTTCAACAGCTTTTTTCGCTGTTATAGCGTCGATGATGATTCTGGCGGTATAATCGCATTCTTCACGCTTCCTGCGTACATAGTCATATATTCTGCCGTATTCTATTTCGATAATGCCTTCTTTAATGAAGTACTGGTTGAAGGCTGCCTCTACACCCGAGTGTTTTGACCTCTCTATTTTTTTCGTAAGAAGTACGGCAGTAGTGATGCCGAACAGAGCATAATATGCCCTGTTCACAGCAGCTCGATGCCTTTTCAAGGATAAAAGCTCTTCTGCTGTCAGGATGTCTTCTTTAGCCCTGTCTAAACGGACTTTAACAAGTTCCCTGGTGTTTGCGTCCAAATATTAATCCCGTCTTTTTTAATATTTTTATACAGCGGATCCTTAAATTTTTTGTACCATGAAAATGTTGCAGCATCCATTACAAGAGGGGAAAGAACGACGTTATTTTTCAGCATAATGTCATAGGCTGCCATGCTTATGGCATCTTTTGTGCGCGGGTTTTTTTCTGAGGTAACAATCAATATATCGGCATCAGACTCTTTGCCTGATTCTCCCCGAGCCGTGGAGCCAAAAAGCACAACGGTAATGATGCTGTCGGCATAGCGGTGTTTCAGTTCGGAAACATATTGATAAATTGCCTTATGAAGTTTTTTGCTCATAGAGATAGATGCCGAAGGTTTTTTGTTTTAAAAAAGTATACGAAAGCGGCTTGTGAGTGTCAACAAAAACATGGGGTTAAGGGAACACCACCATTTTACTGACGCTCTTTACTGGAGCATTCAACTAAATCATGTAGCCGGGTGCCATTTCAAATCCCGCAGCAGGTGGGATGAGTCCGAAGGTGGCGCCCCATCACATCAATCTTTAAAGATCTCTCCCTTCGGTCGAGATGACAGTAAAAGAATAGTCTACAGAAAAAAGTTGAAGGCTCTAGTGTAAAAACTTCTCAGCTTTGCAAATCAAGGCTTGCAGAGAGAGGTTCGCATAAAAACAGCATCTCAAGTTTACATGCCACCTCATAGCAGTCCGCCCGCCGCGCAGCAAGATAGTTTATGTCAGCATCGCAGGCTGCAACCAAAACCCCGCCCCATATCTTGCGCCCACATTAACCTTGACCCACAATCGCCCTCGTCCTATATTTACCTCATATCAAAGTAAGTTCCTATCAGTTATCAGTCAGGATCAGCAAACGACAAGGGGTGAAATTATGGCGCCAAAAGCAGAAAAGGTCATGAAGGATGCAATGGGACTTCCTCCGGAGTTGCGGGCGTTTGTGGCCGAAAAACTGATTGAGAGTCTTGATGTGCCTGATACCCCCTCTCCGTCGGCAAAATGGAAGAAGGAAGTTCGTCGACGCTGTGCGGAGATGGACCGGGGTGCGGTAAAGCTTCGCGCTGCCGGTGCCGTTTTCGCTAAGGCATACGCAGCGCTCGCATGAAGACCGTAAAGATAGACCCTATAAATTATTCATCGTTTATAGTTTTTCGTTAGTCCGCCACGGCGGATTCTCCGCATTGCTCCGAGCAATCAACAACCAACGATTAATGAACAGGGTTCGCAGTTTGGATTCTGACTTCCGACGTCCGGCTTCTGCCTCCTGAACCCCGAACCCTCGCTCCCCGGGTACTTTACCCTGCGCAGTTTACTCTACCAGCGGTTCGGCATAGCAGTACAGGCAGCCATTGAGGCATTTCTGGCTGTACCACCCGACATCGATGCTCTCGGTGCAGCCGCACAGTTTGCGCTGCCCCTTTGCACGCTTCGTCGAACATATTTTCCCCTCCGGATGCAAGCGGTTTAAAAGCGCTCCATCGATGCAGCTTGAACGCTCACAGCACTCAACCGAGCAGTAGTGCAGGCTCATGCCCAGCGCCGCAGCAGTCTGCTCAAGCAGCTGAACATGATTTTTTTGCTCCTGCTCGTTGTGGGGCACAAGGCTTATGCCCTTCCTCTCCATGCGCCGCAGCACTTTGCGGTATGGCTGAACCCAGCTCGTGCGGCAGGAGGTAATACCCGCTGCCGCCATGCCGGAGGCAATTTCATCAAACATTTCGATATTGCCTACAAGGTGTCCCTGCGCCATGCAGCGCACTATTGGGTCAAAACGCCAGGTGATGCGCTCAGGCCTCCTGGCTAAAGCTATGAGGGCGGGCGCCAACTGCCGCACTGTTTGCCAGGCAGGGATATTGGGCTCAAGCACGGTGCCCCCAAGGCCCGTAACGGTAAGATGCACATAGAGCTGGCTGTAGCGCTCAAGGGTTTCGCGCAGCGGGCCGGGGGAGATCATGTTTTGCGGGTTTTTTGTCCAGATAACAAGGCTGTGCACCTGCTCAGGCGGATAGTCACGAAGCTTTTGGGTGAGGAACCCGGGATAGCAGCTCACCAGATCCGTGCGTCGGCTTGCCGACAGCACGATTTGCTGCTGCTCACAGGGAAATAAAGCCGGCTGTGTCATACCGCTACTTCTGCATGCCCTTGGATGTCACCCCTGCACGCCCGCTTTTTTGTAGGCCGCCCGGTAGATGGTTCTGCCGTGCATGAGATACTTGCGCTCATAATGCGTTGCTCCGGACTCCGGATCGATGCCTTCGGGATCAATCGTGCGGCTATACAGTTCAACAAGACCGGCGCAGCCCCTGCCGGTCTTCAGCATGACCTTGAAATACTCGGCAAAATCCGTGGCAAGATTTATACATCCGCCGGGGACCAGCCGGTCGCGCAGTATGTCAAAAAAATCAGGATTTACTATGCGGCGCCTGCGATGTTTTGTTTTTGGCCAGGGATCAGGAAAATAGATATGGAAAGCCTGCACCGACCCGGGCGGCACGTAGGCCGGTATAAAATAATCCGCCTCGGTGCGCAGCAGCCGCACATTGCCGGGCCGCGCTTCCTGCGCCCGCTCTTTCATGAGACTAAAAAATTTATATGCCCGCTCAATACCGATATAGTTGATGCCCGGATTATCCCTGCTCGTGCTGATGATGAACCGGCCCTTGCCTGATCCGATTTCAATTTCTATGGGGTTGCCATTGCCGAAAACAGCGGCCAGGCTTAACCCGTCGTCAAATTGACGCGTGAATATTTCTACATCGCAGGCATCAGGGAAATTCTGCTGCGGCTCAGCTCCAGGAAATGTCATTTCTACCGCTGCTCTTTGTCTTGTACATGCGCTCATCTGCCAGATGCAGAATCTGCTGGTTATTGTCGCCGTCATCGGGAAATGTGGCTATGCCGAAGCTTGCCGTAATGTGAATGGCAAGTCCGTCTGCGACAAGAAATACATGGCTGTTGAGTGTTTCCTGCAGCCGGCGGCAAAATGCAAGTGCATCCTGCTTGCCTGTGTCGCGCAAAATGACGACAAACTCATCGCCGCCGTAGCGGGCGCCGAAATACTGCGTACCAAGCATGTCGGCCACGATGAGGCCCATTTCCGCTAACAGCCTGCTGCCGCACAGATGCCCATGCGTGTCATTGACCTTCTTGAAAAAATCAAGGTCGAAAAAAATCAGCGAGCAATTGCTTCCGAGGTCCAGAGCCCGGTCTATTTCATCCTGCAAAAGGATATGCAGATGACGGGAATTATACAGCCCCGTGATGTCGTCGGTAATGGTGAGCTTGCTGACCTGCTCAAAGTTGCGTGCATTTTCAAGGGCTATGGCTGCAAAGTCGGCAACCGTCACAAGCATTTCTATGTCGAAGTCGTGCATCGATGCAAAATCGGCTCTGTTCACGAACTCGATTACCCCGAGCACCTTGTCGCGGATCTTCAGGGGTATGCAAATGATAGACTCGGTTGCAAACGAAGCATTATCATCAACCTTGCGGGTAAAGCGCGGCTCCTTGTCGACGCTTGGCACCAGCAGGGGCCGGCCGGTTTTGGCAACCCAGCCGGCAATGCCCTCTCCGATCTTCAGGCGTGTATCTTTTATTTTTTCAGCCTGGTCGGTTTCGCTGACCACTATCTCGAAGTACAGCTCCTGCCGCTCGTGATCCACCAGCAGCAGCGACCAGTTCTCCGGGCTGAACAGTTCGGCCACTTTGTAAAAAATCTGCTGCACCACCTCTTTCACGGTCAGCGATGAGGTGAGCGTTTTGCCGATTTCATGGATGATCGTTATCCGTTGCTTAATTTTCTCGAAATTGGCCTTCTGTGACTGTGTCATGGTTTCCCCCTGTTTCACCGGAATCCTGCCTTGAAAGCCCTGCTTTGTAAGCGGGGATGAAAAGGCGTGTATCTAATTGAAATCAATTGTAAGTACCGGGATGCCCCCGCCTTGCAGGCGAAGAGCATCAAACATACGAGCGCTCGCCGAATATCAAAGTGCCCACCCGAACAAGCGTAGCCCCTTCCTCAATAGCCGTCTCAAAATCCGCTGACATGCCCATGGAAAGCTCGGGAAGCGCGCCCACCCCGGGCAGCTGCCGCACAATATCATCCCGAAGCCTGCGCAGGGCCGTAAAAAAAGGCCTGGACTGCTCGGGGTCATCTGCCGGCGGCGGCATGGACATAAGGCCCTGCACGCGCAGATGCTGCAGATTTGCAGCTGCGGCAATCAGCCCGGCCGCATCCCCCGGCTCACACCCGCTTTTTGTCAGCTCGCCTGAAACATTTACCTGCACAAGCACCTGAAGCACCCTGCCGTTTTTTTTGGCTTCCCGGTTAAGGGCCTGCGCCAGAGGCAGGCTGTCAAGGCTGTGCACCATATCAAAAAGCGCGGCTGCATATTTAGCCTTATTGGTCTGCAGGTGGCCGATATAATGCCATGAAACCCCTGATTTGTCTATAAGGGGAATTTTTTCACGCGCCTCCCGGATATAATTTTCACCCAGTATTGTCACACCCCGGGCAAGGGCCTGCCAAATCCGATCAGGCTCGACGGTCTTGGAAACCGCCACAAGGCTCACGCCTGCCGGCTCCCGGCCGCAGCGGCTGCATGCCTGCAAGATGCGGCTGCGGACATGCTCAATGCGTTCTTCAATAGACTGTGGAATGTGTGTCATGCATGCCTCTGTATCTCTGCCGTTTGCCCGCCCTCTGACAAAGCGGATTCCCCGTCAGCGGGTGGGGCCTTGGCTGGTGTAAAGTCCAGCATATTTACAAAAAAAAGATCCAGCAGGCTCAACACGCCCGCAACGATCATGGCGGCGCGTGGCCCCAGCCACTGCATGATGGCGCCGCTTGCCAGCGCCCCTGCAAAGGTCCCGAGCACCGCCACCTGGGCGATAAAACCGGAGCCGCCGCCCACGCGGGCACGGCTGAACAGGTTTGACGTCATGACATAGGAAAACACCATAAAGGCGGCGTCCCCGAGTTCGTGAATCGTGCGAAAGACCCAGGCCTGCGCTTGGGTCTGTGAGAATGCCAGCAGTATATGCCCGCCTGCCGACAGGCCGAGGCCGGCTATTATCAGACGCCGCAGCGATGCCGTGCCCCGGTCAAGCAGTATGCCGTAAATCAGGCAGGCCAGGGCCAGAGCAACAACGGTCACGCCGATGAAAACGCCGATGCCGGCCTGGGAAAACCCCAGCGATTCTTTCAAAAACAGCACGTACACGGTTTTTTCCGCTCCCCAGTGATAGGTGTACAGAAAGGTCACAAGGGCAAACATGACAACGTCGCGCCGCAATATTTCTTTCTTATAAATGGCAGGCTCGAAAATCTGGGCAAGGGTGCCCGGCAGCAAAAGGCCAAGCGGCACGATCAGCAGGAAAAGAAAGCCGCAGACGCGCAAGACCGCCGGGAAGCTCAGCCACCCCAGAAGCCAGCCCCCGAACAGCGCCCCTGCCGCGATGCCCATGTGCTCGGCAAAAGCCATGCTGGAAAACCGCCGGCCCTTTCCCTGAGAGCGGGCGGTTTTAAAAAAAAGCGAACGTATGGAAATCTGCCCCAGGTTGTACCAGGTGCCGTAGCACATAATCAAAAGCAGCAGCACGGCAAAAGACGTACTGAACGACAGGGCGACATAGGTGGCTCCAAGCGCCACAAATGAACTGGCCACCAGCTTGCGCGAAGGGAACATATCGTTTGAAACACCCATCGGCATCGTGGTCAGCAGTGTCATGAGCGAATCAATGCCCATGAGAAGCCCGATCTGCCAGCCCGCGAAACCCAGGTCTTTCAGATAGACGGGAAAGAAAAACAGCGTCGTGAAAATGATCAGCCTCACGAGAAAGAAGAGATATCCCATGAGCCTAAGCCCCCCCTTCTCCGCCGTGGCCGTTCCGGTCTGTGCGCCTGTTGCCAGCTGCATCTTTTTTCCCATTCTCAATTTGCCGGACTGCCGGCGCTACATATCGGTTTTGGCCCAAGCCATACAAGGCCGCCCGCGCTTTCACGACCACGTGTGATGCTCAACGCCTGCTATGGCGGAACATCCCGGTGCTGAAAAATACATTTTATTGGTGCCGAACCAGTGGGCCTTCGCATTTAAAATTATCAGTTAGGCGCCCTCCCCTTCATCCCCAATACATGTGAATTAAGAGCTCCTTCTCCCCTTGCGGGAGAAGGTCGGGATGAGGGGTAATATAAAAATGCCCCCTCACCTCTAATCCTCTCCCCCTCGTGGGGGCGAGGAAGAAATACGCTGCACTTAAGTCACATGTATTGCCCTTCATCCCCTCCCATCAAGTCAGGGGAAAACAGACTCACTCGCCCCTTCCGGGAGAGGGTTGGGGCGAGGGGGCCGGCAAAAATCAAATGTTGAGGCCCGCGAGCTCAATAATTCGGTAACTTTTTAGAGCTTATCAAAAGGCGTTTCATAATTCAATCCGCCATGTCAGCGGAGGTGATTAAATTTTAAAAAAAGCTGTCAGGAAAAGATACGGTTATTTCAGCCCTACCGCATCACGCGCACGGCGTTCCGATGTTCTTCACGGCAGGCGCAGTGATCCAGCCTTCTATTCTTCCCATTTTGTGCAAGCCGTACTGTTCTTTTAGCTTTTGTTATGTCCCTGTCAGTTTACCTTGACCGCATCACCCCCGTTTTATATACTGCCCATCGCCAGCCGATAACCTGTCAGCTAACCGGAGTTGCACGCCGTGAATGTCGACACATTCAACCCCGAGCTTGAAAAATGCCTGCAGGAGCTGAAAGCCCTGGTGCTTGCTGAAGGGGCCTTTCTGCACCCGCAGATGACGGTGAGGGAGCGTAAAGGCAGCTTCGACATCCGCTCAGGCCTTGAGGCCTCTGTTCACGACCGCCTGATAAGGATGCCGATAACCTGCCTTCCGCCTGTAGAGGCGTTTGATATGTATGTCTGCGGCAATGATATCTGCATCCGCAGCACTGCCCCCGGTACATCTTCCGTCCACGTGCGCTGCATGGAGGCGATGCTCGCGATTTACAACATCAGCGGCAAGCTTGCCGATACCAGGAAGCAGAGCCCCTTATTCGTGCTGGCGCCCTATCCGGAGATTCTGGGGATACTGCTTGGCGTGAAAGACGGGACCGTGAAGTTCGAGCGAAAGCGCCGCCAGATGGAAAACGGCCTGCTGGATGAACTGCTGCTGGCATCCTTTATTGGCACCCGTTTTTTCAGGCTGCCGGACCAGAGCGGCCATGTTCTGCTGCCGTTCATCGATTATATCAATCATCACTTTCTGGCCTCCGGTTTCAAATTCCTTGATGAACAGGACGCCCCGGCCCTGTGCGTAGACAATGCCAAGCCGGTCAGCGGCTCGAACGAGGTTTTCGTTTCCTACTTCCCGATGATGGACCCTGTTGATTCCTGGCTGAACTACAATTTTGTCGACGAAGCCAGCCCCATTGCGAAATCCGTTCCCCTGGTCATAGATATCGGCTCCGGCAGGCAGCTGCGGGTCAAGGCTTTTTCCGGGAAAAGAAAGCTGGCACCGCCCAGGCAGCTTCAGGATTTGAAAGCCCTGCTCCCGTCGGTCATTGAAAAATCGGAGCATCACCTGACGGTCTCGCACCTCATCATCCCCCACGACAAGGCTCCGTTATCCCTGCGGCGAATCCTTCGGTCGCTTATCCAGACACTGCGCCCCGGACTTGAGAAATCCGCCCTTCGGCGCCAGGTTGAAAATGCCGAGGCGCAGGTGCTCGATGCCAATACCCGGTTTTACCGGGATCTTGGCGATGCAGTGGCGCGTATGCCCAAAGAGCGGCAGGAAGAGACCGCCCTTTCAGAGCTGCAAAAAATTGTGCGCCTTCAGACTGCAAAGATAGCGGCCTATAAGCTGAGAATTGAAAATATGCTGGGCGGATTTTCTGATTAATCGGAGAACGGCATTTCAAAATCGCGGGGGCCGCACACTAGAGCATTTAACTTTTTTCTGTAGACTGTTCTTTTACTGTCATCTCGACCGAGGGGAGATATCCTTGGCAGAAGGGCAATCAAGGTGTTAAGATTTCAAGTCCCGCCAGGGGAAAGGGAGCGAGAGGGAGCCTGTTTTTCCCCCTCCCTTGATGGGAGGGGATGAAGGGGAGGGTGCCTAACTGATAATTTTAAATGTCATGACCCACCGGCAGTGTCTCTGAACGTTTAAGGAGCACATGATGGTAGAGCAGCGAGCTGTAACAGACAACCCTGCATCCTTTGAGATCAATTTATCGCTGCATAGAGGTTGGCGGTGCCGTCGGCATACAGCTCTCTGAACAGTTCAGCTTCGCCGTTGCCATTTTATTTATGCCGGGCGCCTGCTCTGAAACTTCAATCCTGTTTCTGCCTTTTTCTTTTGCCCTGTACAGCGCTGCATCTGTGGCTCTTACCACGTCGCCCATACTCTCATGGTTTTCTGTAACAAGAGACACGCCGATGCTTATTGAAAAGCGAACGGGCCCTTTACTTGTTTCGACACACGACTCCTGTATAGCCTGCCTTAGCCGTTCTGCCGTAATAACTGCGCCATTGAGATCCGTATCCGGCAGCAGCACGGCAAACTCCTCGCCGCCGATCCTGCCGAAAACATCAACCTTTCTCAGAAGGTTCTTCACGGTTTCCGCAAGTAAGATGAGCGCTTCATCGCCAATATCATGCCCGTAGGTATCATTGACTAATTTAAAGTGATCAACATCTATCATCAGCATGACAAGAGCAGTATCATAGCGTTTTGCCCGGTCAAATTCCCGGTTTGCCAGTTCGATGAAATGTCTGCGGTTACATATCCCGGTGAGCCCGTCAGTTGTGGCAAGCTCTTTTAGCTTCTCCTCCAACTGTTTTCTGTAGGTGATGTCTTTAAAGTTAAGAACCATGCCATACAGCTCGCCGCCCGGATCGCGGTAAGCGCTTGCGCTCATGATGCAGGAAATGATCGAGCCGTCGGCCGCCTTTTTTTCAATATCAGCTTCCGGACACAATTTGCCATTGATGATTTTTGTCAGCGGACAGTTTGAGCTGTGGCAGTCACTGCCGGGAATCAGCTCAAAACATTTTTTATTGTCGGCTTGTTTCTTTTTAATGCCAAAGAGCCTGGAAAATGTCTCATTTATCTTCAGGACATTAAACTCCCTGTCGATTACGCACATGGCATCAGCAGCCGCATTGAATATATGGTTGAGCTCTATATATGTTATCTCGGCATCAAAGGTCATTCTGTTTGCCCTGCCGATGGCATTTTCCAGCTGCTGGTTTGTACCGAGAAGCTCCTGGTGAGAGGCCATTAATGCTTTTTCATACTCCTGCCTTTCACGGGCTTTGGATTCAAGCTCCTTTATACGGCTTTCAAGCTGCTCATAGGTTGGTTTTTGCGCCATCGGGTATCCCTTAAGTGCCTTGATAAAAACGGGCTATTGAATCGGTTAGATATAAAATGAGCGGGCTTGTGTCAAGGCAAATATGTGCTCAAGATACGGGTAGAACGCGCTCGAAAAGAATAAAAAAATTGTACGGGCGCCACGCTTCGGCGTCTCTAAAAAAACCATTCGGGATGCTTCTCCATAAACCCCAGGCTCTGATCCAGGTCTTCAGGTGTATGGGGCTCAAGGGTGATGCTGGGATGAAGGGCGCATTGGGAAAGCGCCGTAAAAAGCTCCTCCCATGGAAATGAGCCCAGGCCGAGACCTAAATGCTGGTCAGAGATGCCCTCATTGTCGTGCAGATGCAGGTGGCGTATGGAGCCCCGCAGCTGCTGCACCCAGTGCTGCAGAGTGCCCGAAGCATGCCCGCCGGAAAAACTGTGCCAGTGCCCCGTGTCAAAACACATGCCGGCAGCATGGCCGGAAAGCCCCTCTAAAAGATCCGTAAGCGGCCCCGGGCTTTTCTCAAAAACATTTTCAAGAAACAGGGGCGGGTGCCCGGGCCAGTTGTCCATAAAGCCTGCCCATGTTGCACAAGCGCGGCTCAGCCATTTTTCATAAAGCTCTGCATACAAAAAGGTAAAGCCTGCATGGCCCACAAGGTGGACGGGCTCATATATCCGGGCGATTTTTTGTACTGACTCAAGCCGGCGGCGGGTTGCATCAAGGATGAAATCATCAATGCTGCCGGGCTGAAGATCAAAAAAAGGAAGGTGGATTGAGCAGGGCAGGCCCGCGGATTTAAGCTGCGCGGCAATTTCGCGGTGCCAGGACTCTTCAACCTCTGACATGATTATGGTATCGATCCCCAGCTCGGGGGCAAGCCGTCGCTCAAGAAACCGGTTCAGATACCACCGGTCATTGGCAATATAGCGAAGGGGAAGGTTGACAAAAAATGGCTGCATGGCTGTTTAGTGCTTCTGAACGTCTTTTACGCGGGCCTTGAGCTTTTCAAGGCACTTGTAGGGTACATTAAGGCCGCCCTTGCCGATTCCCAGACTGATGCCCTTGATATTCTGGCCGTGAAAGTCGCTGCCGCCGGTAATGACGAGATTATGCTTTTCAGCAAGGTCTTTATAAAGACGCACCTGTGTCGGGCTGTGTTCCGAATAGTAAACTTCGATGCCCATGAGGCCCCAGCCCGCCATGTCGGCAACAATATTTTCAAGCTCGGCGGTGGTTTTATATTTGAGGGTAAAGGGATGACCAAGCACGGGGATGCCGCCTGCCTGTCTGATATGGGCTATGGCATCGACGGGCGCAAAGCGGAACTTATCGGTATAGGCGGGCGCGCCTTTGCCAAGGTATCTTTCAAATGCCTCATGGGGCGTTTTTATATACCCTTTTTTCAGCAGCACCTGGGCAAAATGTGGCCGGCCCACCTGGCCTGTTTCTGCTTCCACAACCACTTCTTCAAGCGTAATGTCAAGGCCAAGAGCCTGGAGCTTTTTTATGATGGTCGGGTTGCGCTCATTGCGGGCTTTTTGAAGAATGGAAATATTATCCAGAAATGCCCTGTTGGTAAAATCGACATAATAGCCCAGGATATGCAGCGTACTTTCCGGGAACTCAGCGCTGATCTCAATGCCCGGCACTATTTCTATGCCCTCATGCTTTCCGGCGTCAAGGGCCTCTTCCAGCCCCTCGACCGTGTCGTGATCGGTAAGAGCAAGGGCTTCAAGGCGCATCTCTTTTGCATGGCGCACAAGGGCCGCGGGTGACATGGTGCCGTCTGAAGCCGTGGAATGGGTATGAAGATCGATCATAAAAAAAGTTCCATTGGTTAAATTCGTTGGATTGGTTTCATTCGTTACATTAGTTAGATTGGTTTAATTGGTTAAGCTAGTTGAATTGGTTAGATTGACTTCATTGGTTTGCAGACAAATATAATTATTGAACGAATTAAACCAATGCAACCAACAGAACTAATCAAACCAATACAACAGGCCTTTATAAGTAGCCCAGATCTTCGAGCCGCTTACGGATTTTTTCTTCTTCAGCCGCTGAATAGACAGGCTCATCACCGGCAGCCGCCGGTATGACGCCGTTTTTTTCAAGTGCCTGTAAGATCTCCTGCGCCGATGCTCCGGTGCTCAAATCGGTTATAACACATACTGCCCCGCATACTCTTTTTTTTAATTCGGCGGTCAGCAGCCCTGCTACTTCAGCCTGCTGCTGCGGCGCCATACCCGTAAGAACGACGCCGATATTTGTTGTGCCCATGTTTTTCAGCCTCCCTGATTACTGAATCGCTTTTCCTTCCATGTCGGCAGGCACCGCCAGCCCTAAAAGTTTCAGCACCGTCGGAGCAATATCGGCAATATTCAGGCCGTCGCGCTTTACGGGCGAACCGGTCTGCTGCTGCGGGTCATGCATAATAAAAATGCCGTCCTGAGCGTGATTGGCGTCGTCAGGGCCCATATCGTTTTCAAAGGTGTAAATGACCCCCAGGCCGATGCTGCCGATGGAGCGCCACGCCAGATTACCGAAATAGGCAATCAGGTCGGGCGGTACGCCGTTGATATGGGCGTAGATATCCTGCGGCCGGAAGACCCTGGTTCCGATAAGCCGGCCGTTTTCATCGCATGTTGCTTCAAGTTTTTCAATGAGCTCAGTTCGCACGCGCTCATAATCCCCGGGTTCAATAGAGCCCTGCGGCTCGCGGCCCTTCACGTTAAGAAAAAGTCTCGAATAATAGCCGCCTTCACCCCACGCCATGGTGTTCGGCCAGTCCATTTTAACCTTGCCGATGGGCAGGGGCTTTGCCGGCTTTTCGGCAATGGCGAGGTAGCCCTCGCGCATGAGCCATTCATTGATGCAGAAGCCGCCCTTCATGGTGCGCGCCCCATGGTCCGAGACGATTAACACGGCTGTGCTTTCGTCCACCGCCGTGAGCAACCCGGCGATTTGATCATCGACAAATTTATAATAGTCGAAGATGGCGCTTTCGAATTTCGAGCCGGCTTCGTACTTGGGGTGCTCGGGGTCCATATATTTCCAGAACCCGTGATGCATGCGGTCAATGCCCATCTCGACCATCATGGCAAAATCCCATGGCCTGGTCTGCAGAAAATGCTTGAAGAGGCTGAACCGTTTTTCGGTCATTTCATAAATCTGGGACAGTATCTGCTCTTTATTCTCGGTGCGGTAGTCGTCAACGTCGAGCATGTAGTCGCCGACCCGGGCCTTGATCTCCGCGGCAAGCTCACGGGGATATGTGTACTGGCAGGAGGTGTCAGGCGTCAGGAAACAGGTGACCATGAGGCCGTTGACCGGCGTCGGGGGATATGTCTGCGGCACCCCCACGAGTATTACCTTTTTATCTGCCCGCGAGAGTATATCCCACACCCGGTCATCCTTGATGGCCCGCGAGGTGGCAAATGCCATGCCTTCATAGGAATGGTCGCAGCGGTTGCGGAAGCCGTAGCACCCCAGTGTGCCCGGGCTTTTGCCCGACATCATACACGACCATGCCGGCACGGTGATGGGCGGCACACAGCTTCTGAGCAGGCCGTATGAGCCCCGGTTCATAAGCGATGCAATGGCCGGAAGCTGCGCTGCCCACTTGTCAAAAACAAGCTGCGGCGTAGCGCAGTCAAGGCCGATAATCAGTACTTTTTTTTGGGACACGGGGATGCTTTCCGGCATAAACATTACTATTGGATTTTGGATTTATGAATTTTTTATTTTTTAAAACCGCAATCCGCGATAAAAAAGTTTTATCCGGCGCCCGCATGTCTGTATTTTCTGCTGCCAGCTCTGGGCAGGCACGGGGGCCTGCCCCTACATGGTTTTTTTAATTTTGAATCTTGAATCTCTTCATTGCGCAATCCAAAATATACCAGCTACCACGGCCTGAATATAATGCCCTTGTCCTGCAGGTAGGACTTGAGGATATCCACTGATTCGGTCACATTGTCTGGCTGCGGCAGGCGCAGATCATAGGCGATATCTGTGGTGATAGTATCCCCAACCCAAACCGTTTCTATCTTGTCCGGGCTTACGGTGGTCTTCATGATCTCAAGGTCATCCTGCGTGAGCTCGGCTGCCGTCACCAGCAGAATAATGCCTGCGTCAAGTAGAATATTGGCCACCTCGGCAAGCCGGCGCATATGCTCCTGCCGCTGGCTGCCCTCGCGGCCCTTGATGTCTGCGTCGATGCCGTAGAGCACACTGCCGATACCCAGGAAATACACGATCTTGCCGTCTTCAAACAGCTTGTCTTCAAGCTGCTTGGCGATGGCCTTGCGGTCGGCCTTTTTTTCTCCGGTCAGCAGCAGCAGCGTTGACTTCTGGTTGTACTTCTCGGCCCGCTTTTCCGGGGCGATGATGCTTTTCTCCCACTTGTAGTTTCTGAGCATCACCGTGTTTCGCAGCCAGCTTTGCTTGTCTTCCAAGGCTTCGGCGATAATGCCGCCGCCGCGAATTTCATAATTGTCAACGATCACGAACCTGCCCGTACCGGCAACATCCGAAGTGGGGTCGAAGGCTATGGCCTTGTTGAGCTTTAGAACACATTCGGCAACATCGTGCCGCTCGATCTGGTTCTTGCTCGACTGGGCATTCAGGTCCGAGGCGTCTATGACACGGGTTACCTCTTCAAGCCGAGCCGAAACACGGGTGGTTCCGAGTTTAAAAATATAATCCTTTTTCTGCACCAGGGGATCACGCCCGAGCCAGAACAGGTTGACGCGCAGCCGGGAGGAAACCTGCGGAGGCCGCTGCGAGCTTCTGACCGCCAGCTCGCCCCGCGTGATATAGAGCTGCTCCTCAAGGGTAAACCCGGCGGCAGAGCCGCAGCTTGCCTCGGTTCTTTCGGGTGAGTTGAACCACTCAATTGTCTTTACCTTGCTTTTTTTACCTGAGGGATAGAACACGACCTCATCGCCCACCCTGACCGAGCCGGTATCGATAGTGCCGGCAATGATTCTGCGGTTGTCGCCGAACCGGGTAAACTTATACACGTCCTGCACCGGCATGCGGAAAGGCTGGTCGCTCGGGGGGGGCTCTTTCTCGAAGGCGTCCAGCATCTCAAGCACGCTTTTGCCCGTATACCACGGCATGGACCGGGCTGCGGGTGTAGCGATATTGTCTCCCTGCATGGCGCTCACCGGGATAAAGCAGGCCGGGGTGATATTGATCTCCCGGAGAAATGCCGTGTATTCAGAGACGATTGCCTCAAAGGTTGCCTGCCCGTAGCCCATAAGATCCATCTTGTTCACAAGCACCGCTATCTGTTTGATGCCGAGCATGGACATCATATAGCCATGGCGCCGCGAGTTCTCCCGCACGCCTTCCTCAGCGTCGATAACCAGCAGGGCCGCTTCGGCCCGCGAGGCACCCGTGACCATGTTCTTCAAAAATTCAATATGGCCGGGAGCATCAAGAATAATGTAATTACGCTTGGCCGTTTTAAAAAATACGCGGGCCGTATCGATCGTGATGCCCTGAGACTGCTCATCCTTCAAAGCGTCTATGAGAAAAGCATACTCGAAGGGCTTCGAGTTGCGGCGGCAGTTTTCCTGCACCTGGGCAAGCTTGCCCTCGGGCAGAGAGCCTGTGTCGGCAAGCAGCCGCCCGATGACGGTGCTTTTGCCGTGGTCCACATGCCCGGCAATTACTATATTCATTTTCTGCTTTTCAAGTTGCTCTGTCATTTTCCGTTCCTGCTCATAAGATCGATTATATTTTTAATTCCGCAATGAACAGACTGAAGCCTTTTAGGCTGTAGGCTGTCAGGGTTTTAAAATGCATAGTGATGATTTCAACTCCAAAGTCCGAACTCAGGGCAGGCACGGAGGCCTTCCCCTACAGCTTCTCCGGGCGTATGCCCTGCGCCCCTTCGATTTAAATTTTCCGTTTTTAACCTTGAACTCTTTACCCCCTTCTCACATATACCCGTCGCGGCGCAGCGTCTCAAGGCCTCCGCCATCGTCCTTGTCCTGGGCGCGGCCCGAGCGTTCGGCAATGTTTTTGAGGCCCCCGCTTTTCAGCTCCTCAATGATCTCCTGCACATTGCGCGACGGAGACTCTATGGGCGTCGTGCACGGATAGCACCCCAGCGACCGGTACCGCTTGCCGTCGCCCTGGTTATAGTACAGCGAAACCGTGGGGATATTTTCACGCTCAATGTATTCCCAGATATTCAGCTCTGTCCAGTCAAGCAGGGGATGTATGCGCAAATGCGTGCCCGGCGGAAAGTCGGTTTTAAACTGGTTCCAGAATTCGGGAGGCTGGTCCCCAAGGTCCCAGATATTCTCTCTGTCGCGCGGGGAAAAATACCGCTCCTTTGACCGCGACCCTTCCTCATCGGCCCTGACGCCAACGATGACGCCCGTATAAGGCTCCGTGTTTTTATACACCTCATACTTTCCGGTTTTATGGTTCAAAACATACCGGAGCCATTTTCCGCTCAGGGTATTGGTAAGCGCTGTTGTCTTCAGGTTGCGGCAGCAGGCTATTCTGTCAACATTGCCGTCGGGGAAAGTCTGCTTCTCACGCAGGGCCTCTTCGTTCATGCCATACACCATCTCAAGGCCCCACTCCATGGCAAGCCGGTCGCGGTACTCAATCATCTCAGGTATTTTAAAATTGGTATCGATATGCACCAGCGGAAACGGCACGTGGCCGTAAAAAGCCTTGCGCGCCAGCCACAAAAGCACCGTGCTGTCCTTGCCTATCGACCACAGCATCCCCAGATTCTTGAAGCTCGCGTAAGCCTCACGAAGTATGTGAACGCTCAGGCTCTCCAATTGGTCAAGATGGTCCATAAGTTCTCCCGTTTTCAATATTTGTCCAAAAAACGTTTTGTAAAGGCGATATCGCGCTCAATCTGTTTTACCAGCGCATAAACATCGCTGAATTTTTTTTCACCGCGGATTCGCTTTATAAACTGAATCGTAATGTCCCTGCCGTACAGATCCCGGCTGAAATCAAAAAGGTGCGCCTCGATCGTCAGCCTGTCATTATCGAAGGTGGGGTTGTACCCGACGTTCACGATACCATCAAACACGCCATAGGGTGTTTGGGTGCGGATTGCATAAACGCCGTTTTTCGGTATGAGGCTCTTTCCCGGGCTGAGATTTGCCGTGGGAAAGCCAATGCGCCGCAGCCGGCCATGCACCACTTTACCCGAAAGACTGTAGGGCCTGCCGAGCAGCTTATCGGCAAGGGAGACCTTTCCCATGGTGATGAGGCGCCGCACGGTCGTGCTGCGGACGGGAATATTCTTAATGGTGATATTGTCGATTACCTGCACCTTGAAGTGAAATATGGCACCCATCTTTTGCAGCAGTTCGATTGACCCCTTGCGGTTTTTGCCGAAGGCGTAGTCGTGGCCGATAATGATTTCCCGGGGATGGATCCGGTCGACAATAATGTTTTTGATAAACTCCTCCGGCGGCTGTTCGGCAAACTGCCGGGTGAAGTTTTCGCAGACAAGGAAGTCTATGCCCAAGCATTCTATCAAGCGGACCTTTTCCTCGCAAGTGGAGATACTCTGGGGCTCGGCCTCGGGCCTGACAACTTTCAGCGGATGGGGATGAAATGTGAAGACGACCGCGACACCGTCAAGGGCGCGCGCCCGCTGTATGGCCTTTTTTAATATTTTTTGATGGCCAAGATGCACGCCATCGAAGTTGCCGATGGTGACAACGGGGTTTTTCAAACCCAGCGACTTTGCCTCTCTGCTGCCTTTTAGTATCTGCATGAACCGTATCAATCAGGGGATGATGACCAGCTTTGCCGTTGCCTGGGCAACCACCGTACCGTCTTCACGGCTGGCCACGGCGCTGGCATAAATGATCTTTTTTTTTATATCTTCTAGAACAGCCCGGCACCGAAGCGGTTCCAGGACTTTTGCGGGGTTTTTAAGCTTTGCGTTTATTTCGCCGGTGACCACGGCAAACCCTTTATGCACTGCCGCCTTGGCCATAACCTCGTCGAGCACTGCAATGATAATGCCGCCGTGTACAATGCCCTGCCACCCCTGGTATTTCTCCTCGGGCAGAAAAGTCGTTTCGGCGCTCAGTCCGTCGCTCCCATAGCTGAACTCAAGGTGCAAGCCGCAGGCATTGTCCCTGCCGCAGACAAAACAGCGGCCGTCACTTCTGAGCATGTATGCAGCCTTTTCTTTTTAAGGGCTTTTCAAGCTTGACAAGCAAAGACATTTATTGTAAATGAAACAACATTGAATTGCAAACACTTATGCATCTGCAGGCCTGACTGAAAAGGCAAAACCAATACGAGTGCCGAAGTGGTGGAATTGGTAGACACGCAAGGTTCAGGACCTTGTGGTGGCAACACCGTGGGGGTTCGAGTCCCTTCTTCGGCACCAATTTTTGAAAAAGCCTGTGACTTTAATTAGTTGCAGGCTTCTTCTTTTTCCATATGCGAAAATATGCGGTTTTCGCCAGGATTTGGTACAGAACCGAGCAAGGCTTCTTCAAGTCCTTTCCTACCTTCACCCGGTACCCAGTGACCATAAGTATCCACCGTTATTCCAATAGAACTATGGCCAAGCTGTTTCTGCACGTATGCCGGACTCTGATGCGCCATGAGAAGGGTCGTGGCGTAGGTGTGGCGCAGGTCGTGCGGATTGCGTTGCCGCAGACCCGCCTTTTTGCAGATTCTTTTCATGAGGCCTTGGACTTTTCTTTGACTATACGGCCATCCATTTGGTTCTGCAGGATCAGAAAACAGCAGATCAACTTCCTCTCCAGAACCTTTTTCCAGCCGCCCTTTCCTGAGATACAAGGCGTACTCCTTCAGTTCATCAACTAGAAACGCCGGTAAATCAACGATCCTCTTTTTGCCGGATTTGGGCTTGCCGCACCGGTAGTTTTTGAAGCTTTCGGAAACATGATACGTCAACTTATGAGTATCCATATGCCTTAATCTCATCGCCAAAGCTTCTCCAAGACGGCATCCTGAAAAAATCATCATCTTGAAAAGCATCTGTTCGGGCCATGTACAGCATTTGGCAAGGCTTTTAAGAAATCTTTGCCGCTCCTCATGGTCAAGCGGGTCAGCTTCTTTCTGACAGCGTTTTTTATGAGGGGGAAGAATCTTTCTTAAAATCCCTTTTGTCGGATTTACTGAAATCAAGCGGTCGTCAATTGCTTCGTCTAGGATTGAACTCACAATACTCTGTGCAGCTTCAACCGTTGCCGCTGATCGGGTTTTAAATAAAGTCCCATAAAATCGCTTCAGCAATTGACGGTCAATTTCATTCAGACGTTTGCCAGCAAAATCACCCGATGGCCAAATATGAAGCCTTAGTATTTCTTCATATCGCTGAACCGTGTTGATATGCCATCTGGCTGAATTGTTGCTGTGCCATTGCTGGCTGTAATCCGAAAATTTGGGGATATCCGATTCTGGTTTTTCAGTACCCCCTACTGGCATTAACAACAGCTTTGTTTTTAGTGCCTCCGCTAGTTTTATAGCCTTAACCAGACCTTCTCTGCCTGCACCAATTGTTTTATTGCTGCGTTCTTCGTTTCTGTCTGAAAAAACAGTCCATTTGCCTCTTGCATCCATTCTGACTCGGATGCCTTTATCGACTGTATAAACTTCACCGTATTTGCTTGGTGACGTTTTGTATTTGCGCCAAGGCATTTCATCGGCCTCCTTTCTATCACCTTGGCTGCATATTCGCTTGTCAACAAGCATAATTGAATCCTTATAGGCTTACAAGGCCGATTTTACAGGCCTATTTCCTCAAAAGTTGAATTTAAGAGCTGGGCTAATGACTGTACGGGAGCACTGCGTTTTTCATTGATCTTTCGGAGCCAGGAAGAAAACTCGTCCGGGTTTACAAGGATTTTTCGACCGATTTTGTAATGGGGCAGGCCATGCTTTTTACAATAAAGGCGAATCATATAAACCGACAAAGAGGTATCTGCTGAAAGTGTCCGTAGATTTACTAGCTTCATGATTTATTCGTCTCGTATGATTACATAAATAAAAAACCCAAGTGGCTCCATGCACTTGGGTTTAAGTATAAGCTGAAATGGAATGGTTACTGCAACGGATGCTATTCTATTTGTGGCAGAAGATTTTGCTCAATCATTTTGCAGCGTAAATCGGTGTCAGTCTTAGCGGCATAAGTTTTTTTGTAATAGTCAAGGTGTCGTTGTTTTAGGTTCTTTAGTTCGATTACCAAGGAATATTCCTTAGCCAAATAATCCTTTGTCTTGCGTGCGGATTCAGAAAAAGAAAGGTTGTTGGTAATGAAAAACTTTCTAAAAATCGGATCAATAATTTTTAATAATAAAATTTTTCTGGCATGAATTCCTTTATGAGCTTGTTGTTTTCTCTTGTTTATGGATTCTTGTGCAATTGCAATTATGCCAGTAACTTCATCTTCGATATCCTTTAAATTATGATCAATGTTAATTGTCAGAGTGATGGTATTTTTTTTAATAAAGGGTTTAATAAGATTCAACCTTTCTTCCTTATTTGCTAATCCTTTATTGCTTGATGATAATTTAAAGAATGCAGGTGGGACTGATTGAGGAAAAATTATGGTTCTATTCTTAACAATGTTAATGTCAAAAAATTCGCTAGGCGCTGGTATTGCGATTGCGGATTTAACAGAACAGGAAAAGTTTCCAGACAGGAACATGGCATATACAGGAAACTTGTGTTCAAATTTTTTTATTTTCAAATCTATTTCTGAAAAAATCTCTCCCCACTTTTGAATTAAAGAATTAAGCCCCTTGCTAAAAGCGTCTTTACTATTATTGGCATACCGATCCATATAATAAGGCACATCAAGAACCCTTGGTTCATTATCATTCAAGTTGCAACTTGATATAATAGCTATTTCTTTCTTTTCATCCTTAATAAAATAGACTGGCACTTTTTTATTTTTAACCGCTAGGGCAATATATTTATAAATATCATTTTGTACGGAGTTCCACTCACGAATAGCTGATTTGATCGCTTGTACTGTAGATTGAAAATCCTTATCCCTCTCTAAAAATCTTTGCATAAGTTCAGAATAGCTGATTTTACCCGCCTCTTTAGCTTCCCATGCATCCTTATTCATACAAACCTCCGGTCTGATTGTTCTGATGTGCCACAAATTGAGTCGCATGTGTGGCAGCCCATCAATTACCGTTTAGTTACACTAGAGTCACAAGCGGCGCAGGTGGCAATCCGTGCTGACTGTAATTGAAACGGCGAAATAGTTCAAGGCAGAAAGGAGGTGCAGAACAGACTGTTTTTAAAGCTTCATTGTTCGCCGTTGAATTTATGGATTAGGGCAGCCCGCTTCGCAAGCGTTTTCAAATTGTATTTAAAAAATCTAAACGGAGGACATTAAAATGCCAAAACTAAAGAAGAGAAAATCCAAAAAAAGTATGGCCCAGAAAGAAAAAAAGAATAAGGCCGTTGATCCTGAATTCATTAATGAAGCAGTACATAAAATCAATAATCTTCTGAGTGAAACGGATGATAAGCGTATGGCTATTGGCGATTATATATATGAAAAATTTTTTGACCGAAAACCCGAACTTCTTGATGCAAAACAATCTGTTGCGAACAGTAGCTACGCTAAATTGTGCAAACAATCCGATCTTAAGGCGGACAGAAGCACTTTGAGCCGCATGGTTCGAGTAGCTGCTCAAGAAAAGTTTTTTAATGAACATCAATTCAATTCCTCAGGCCTGTCCTATAACCATAAAGTTGCACTGCTAAAAATCCCCGTAAATGAAAAAATCAATATTGCCAAGGCGGGCCTAAAAGAAAAAATGCCATATCGTATATTTGTGCAGCATATAAATGAATATCCTGGCCAACATTCAAGAAAGAGCTCGCCCGATAAAAGTCAAGAATTTATCAATTATTTAAGGAGGTTAATGAACGGGTTAAACAACAAGAATTATGCTTATGCTCTGAATAAATCTGATATCGGCAAAATGCTCAAGGTTAAAATTCGCAAGATTGAAGCCAAGGACATTACTACAGTGGCCGGTTATCTACAGGCTATTCATACAGCGCTCAGAAGCTACTTGCGGAACCTTACAAGGTTAGAAATTGCATTGAACGACAAAAAGAAAAGCCTTTAATTTCGTGTTGTGACGTCACAACAGCTTGATACATCGGAGAAGCCCTCTGCGCAATGATGCCGAGGGCATCTCTGATGATCACAGAACTGTCTCCACCATTTAACTTTCAGCAAAAGAGGTAATTTTATGTCTCACAATATACATAAGCAACGGCATATCGACTATTTCGACAAAGTTCATATTTTCTTTTGGGGAAGATTTCCAGACGAAGTACAAAAGACATTACCCATGAGTGTTATTGAGGGCTACGCTCATAGTGCTTATCTGCGTACATGCTATAAAACCTTCAAGAATAAATCCCGAAGATTTTTAGGAACCGTTTTATGCATCCAGCAACCGAATGACACTCTGCTTTTATTCTTGGCTAATCATGAAGATTCGCTTGGCAGATATTCGATTTCACGTATCGAAATCGCACGTGATCTGAGATGTAAATCACGTCAGAAAGCTCTTAAGCTTTCAGATAGAATCATGAACAGCATTGCACGAAAGTATGTTTCTCATTACCATTACTTTGAAGACATTAAACAGAAGAAACAAAAAGAGGGCATCTTCAGTAGGCACACAACATATCTTGGGAGTAGATCGAATAAAACCGTCGTTGCAGGGTACGCTCGGTACTCAAAACCAATTGGGGATAGCCCTGCTGCCCACACAGAAATTCGGCTCAGGAGAAAAAAGAATATTTGCAAAATGACCGGCATCTCAACCTTGGCAGATTTAGTTAATTTTGATTTTACGAAGTTCCTGCGCTGGTATTTTGAAAACTGGTGTACGTTCCTAAAGATAGATCATCATGCCCACGGTACATTCTTGATAAAATCAATTTCACGCAGCGAACTTAGACAACATCGAAAAAATGACCGTATTAGCGCAGAATCAATTTCTATAGAAATATGCAAGTTACAAAAGCTCTATTGCGCCCAGGCCTTGCTTCATTATTATAAGCAACGGAAGGGGGCTCTCGCTAAACAAATAGGCAGGCCTTCAGAAATTGACATTGCAGTTAGGGACTTCTCATTACAAACGCTACGCTCTTTTACTCGCCCTGTGACGATGCCTAAATGCATAAAAAAATTGCTCGGCTATGAATAAAAGTCTATTGGTAATAATATATGTAGTTATATTTATATTAAATATTATAACATATTGTAATTACATGCTTTTTTATTCGATAATTAAGAACCTGCTGATTTATATATAGCACACCAATAAATTAACCCGCCTTCTCAGCCCTACACATAATGTTAACTATTTGCCAAAACTTAACATTATAAATTAATATAAATTTATATAAAATAATACAATAAAATTATTTATAAATTATTATTGACATAATATGGGTATATTTAGTATAATTAAGCTATATTTTAATATAGTGAAGGAGGCTTAAGATGGTCACTATAAGCAACAGAAACCACCCTGTAAAGGGTTCAAGGATCACGGTCGAGCCTATTCGGGAATTAGCCGATATAAAGCGCATTAAACGGCTTCTAAGCCACAATCCCCGAGACTTGCTACTGTTCGTGCTTGGATGCAATAGCGGTCTTCGTGCAGGCGATTTGCTGAAATTGAAGGTGGCGGCCATTCAGTCGCTTGCAGTGGGTGATGTGGTTAATATCATAGAAGGCAAAACCGGCAAACAAAATGTTCTGGTTATAAATGAAGAAATCAGGAAGGCCATAAATACATATATGAAAATGTGCAAGTGTGATGAAGGCAACTTTCTTTTTTTGAGTAATAAAGGCGAGAACCGGCCATTGACCATACAGTCGGTTAACCGGATGATTAAAACGTGGTGCAGGGCTATTAAATTGAAGGGGAATTTCGGGGCTCATACTTTGCGTAAAACATGGGGCTATGTGCAGCGGGTTCATTTTAAGGTCCCTTTTGAAATTATCACCAAGCGGTATAATCACTCGGCACCAACTGTGACTATGCGCTATTTAGGAATTCAAGAAAAAGAGGTGTATGCAACGCTAATGCACAATATCGGCTAAAAAGCTTTTACATCAATACGCCACATAAACCATCCCGATTTTTTCGGTGATGGTTTTGTGCTTTTAGGAGGGAGGTGAAGAATATGTGGAATGAACCAGATGATAAGCAGCTTTCGCAAATTCCCCGACTATATGAAACGGAGTTTATCGAATTTAAGGATAAGCTGATTTACATGCATTTTTTTATCGGGGGTTGTGACTGGTATGCAGCCGAGTTTGACGGAGAGGATTTGTTTTATGGCTATGCCATTTTAAACAATGATTTGCAAAATGCAGAATGGGGGTATTTTTCTTTCAGCGAATTGAAAAGCATCAAAACAAAGGGCTGGGTTGAAATCGACTTCGATCTGCACTGGCAAATAAGAAAGGCCTCTGAAATTAAAAAAATTCAATTGTGAAGCTGCGATTATGAAACCATATCAACAGGGCGATCTTGATAGTTTTTGCGGACTTTATTCAATTATAAATGCCACCCAATTAGTGGTCGGTTCAAAAATAACCAGTGCAGAATGTGAACGGCTATTATCGAAAAGCATAGCCCTGATAGAACAAAAAAGGAAGATTTCCGAGGTTATAATTGCAGGACTCGGAACTCGCCAAATTCTGAAAATAATGGAGAAGGTTTGTTTTAAGAAATATGCCATTTTAAGACAAAAACCATTTTCAAGTGCATCTGTAGTGCCGCTGAATAAGTACTGGAAGACTGTGCAAGAATTCCTCAATTCATCTAAATGCAGGGCAGTAATTATCAGCTTTGAAACAAAGGAAGTTTCACACTGGAGTGTTGTTTCAAAAATTACCCATAAGCAGATTGTGCTTTTTGATTCATCCGAAAGGTCACGTATTTTTCGCAAAGATTGTTCGACAAAAAAATACACGAAAAGAAAACCGGTGTATTTAGACCCGTCTGCAACTTATTTTATGTTGGCAAAATGAAAAACTACAAATGGGCACCTTTTCTTCAAACTGATTCCCGCTGGCGAAACGAAATAATGTGGGAGAAAGAAAGCGTCGAACGGGTAGCAATAAATGAACTAAAAACAAGCACGAGAAATGCCTCTAAACTTATCTATTCTTTCCCCGTCGGCAATGTTATCGGCACTGAGGGTTGTCTGCTGTGCAGTCTTGCCATGGTGCTGAAGCTACTTGATGACTATACCGAAATTTCATGGACGCCTAAAAAGCTAAATACCATAGCGCAGGAAGAGCTTTTTTATACAAAGTGTTGTTTCTCCACGGTGCGTCTGTACTCCGATATATGCAGCGAACTGACAGATGGGTATGTGCAAATGTGCGCTAAAGAAGAATACCCTTTTGCGCATGGCTTAAGTAGAAAAAGAATTTATCCGTCACAAAGTAAACTTCTGCAAAAGTATCTTTCCATCCCCGGCGGCCACCCAAAATCCCCCAGTCGTGGCCACTTGAAAATCCCCCAGCTGAACGCCTGAATAAAGGCTTTTAAATTCGGCAGCAGAACGTTACAACCTACCTCCTTTACCCGCACG
>Ga0114951_10001204_pt1 | contig 32902 bp, 24 predicted proteins | sample AM7aDNAmetaG_FD_88677 | JGI IMG/M metagenome (GOLD analysis project Ga0114951, IMG submission 88677) | Freshwater microbial communities from Finland to study Microbial Dark Matter (Phase II) - AM7a DNA metaG | ecosystem: Environmental > Aquatic > Freshwater > Lake | place: Finland: Lake Alinen... | reverse complement strand
TGATGCCAAAACGAATTCATGCAACTTCTATTAAAGGATTCTTATTGAAAATCAAATTATTCCTTTGGAGCTTCACGTTTAGCAAATCATTAAATTTATTGGTAGCAACTTAAATTAATTATTTGGGTTGGTTTAAAAGCAGCTTCAAACAGTTAAAGAATTTACCTGATTTTTACTTTCAACGCTACACGGCTCGTTCAAAATTAGTAATTTTGGAGTAATTTTCTATGAAGATATGCAGTTTAAGGACATCATAGGGTACGGCAATATCAAGAAAAAGCTTATTCAAACCGTGAAAAGTAACCGGGTAAGCCATGCCCAGTTATTTCTGGGACCCGAAGGCAACGCCAAACTGGCGCTTGCCATAGCTTATGCACAGTATATCAACTGCGAAAACCGCACTGAAGATTCTTGCGGAATATGCCATTCCTGTATTAAATACAACAAACTCATCCATCCGGATCTGCATTTTATCTTCCCCGTGACTTCGGTTAATGATATCAAAAAACCACAAAGTCGTGATTTCATGGGTCAGTGGAGAGAACTGCTTCTGCGGGAAAATTATTATGTTAATCTCGATATGTGGTACGAAGAGCTTGGTGTTGAAAATAAACAGGGACTTATCAATGCCGACGATTGTAATGAAATCATTAAAACACTCAGCTATACTTCCTATGAATCGGAATATAAAGTAATGGTTATTTGGATGGTGGAGAAATTATTTCATTCGGCTGCACCAAAGATCCTCAAAATACTCGAAGAACCGCCTGATAAAACTCTGTTTATTCTTATCTCCGAAAACCAGGCTCAAATCATAAGCACTATCATTTCTCGCACACAGATCATTAAAATACCCCGGCTCGAAGAACACGATCTGCTGGAGATGCTGACAGAAAAAAACGGGGCAGACAGGGCCAAAGCCATTAAAATTACCCGTTATGCAAACGGAAACTATATTGAAGCGCTAAAAATGCTTGAAAAGGATGAAGATCAGGAAGATGAAGTTCTCATCTTCAGAAACTGGATGAGAGCATGTTACAAATTTGACCCGATAGTGATGTCAACCTTTACCGATAAGTTTTCGTCGTATGGAAGAGAGGGGCTGAAAAGCTTTCTTCAGCACTGTACAGGATTCATAGATGATTTTGTTCAGTTGAACAATAAACTTATTTCCATCGACCGCTATGAAGGTGAAGAAAAACAATTTATGGTCAGTTTTGCCAATTTTGTTAATACGGTAAATGTTCATAAACTGTATGAAGAATTTAACAATGCCATTTTTTACATTGAGCGAAATGCCAACCCATCTCTGATCATGATGGATCTATCCATTAAGCTGAATGGAATTTTACAATTAAAATAGACGGTAAGCGTTTGATTTTTGCTTATTTTTGTCATGGAAGGAAACGAATAGAAGGTTATTTAACATGGAACAGGAAAACAAGGATAGTTTATTTCATTCGAGGGGCTGCGCCCATACACCCAAATTATATCATAAAAACGATAATATTTACAGCAAAGGTTACTGTAAACTTGATGCATACGACTGGCTGAAAGACATTAAACTTCCGCCCGACGAAAACCCTTTCGGTTTTATTGAGGTCCGGTTCAAAAACAGTACAAAGGATTTTTTTTCCCATACTCCCGACATTGAACTTAAAGTGGGGGATATTGTTGCCGTTGAAGCTAAAATAGGTCACGATATCGGCATTGTGACCCTGACAGGTGAAGCAGCCCGCCTTCAGATGAAAAAGAAAAAAGTAAGCCCCAAATCACCGGATATAAAACAAGCCTATCGCAGGGCGCGCCTGAACGACATTGAAAAATGGATCGAAGCCGTCGAGGCAGAATTCCCTACTTTAAAAAAAGTTAAGAAATTAGCCGATGACCAGAACCTCGTAATGAAATTCAACGACATTGAATATCAGGGAGATAACACAAGGGCTATTTTTTATTACACAGCAGACGAAAGAGTCGATTTCAGAAATTTACTGAAAGTTTTTCACGAAGTTTTTAAGGTTAAGGTGGAGATGAAACAAATCGGGGCAAGACAGGAAGCTGCCCGCCTCGGTGGTATCGGGGCATGCGGTCGAGAGCTCTGCTGCGCTTCGTGGATGAATGAATTTAAATCAGTAAGTACCAATGCAGCCCGGATTCAGCAGCTCTCACTTAACCAGCAGAAACTCGCGGGTCAGTGCAGCAAGCTAAAATGCTGTCTGAATTATGAATTTGAAGTGTATACTGACCTGTTGAAAAATTTTCCGGACAACCGTATAAAACTAAAATCAAAAAAAGGAGAAGCATTTTTCCAGAATGCTGATGTGCTCAAAGAAATTCTGTGGTATTCCTATGCGTCTGACCCTTCCAATCTGCTTGCCATTTCAGTTGCAAATGCAAGAAAAATAATAGAAATGAACCGCGCCGGGCAAATCCCGGAAAAGCTGGAAGATTTTGCACAAACACAGGAGAAAAAGGTAGATTATGGTTCAGAAAATGATCTTAACGATCTGACAAGATTCGATGTCATGTAATTTCAATTTCACCCTTATGAACAAAGTAAAAAGATTTACCCTTATCCTGCTCCCCAGCATATCTTTATTCTTTTGTTTATTTTCATGCAACAACGGCACCATATTTTCCGAAAGCAAACCCATAAAACATGAAAAATGGAACAGTAAAGACACTCTGAAATTTCTTTTTCAGGTGGAAGACACTCTCTCCGCATACGAGTTTCTTGTAAACATCAGAAACACAACTGAATACAAATACAGTAATTTTTTTCTGTTTATACACATTCTTTTCCCCGACAAAAAAAGAGCCGACGACACCCTGGAATGTTTACTGGCCGATGAGATGGGAAAATGGCTGGGCAAAGGCCACGGGAAAATCAGGGACAACATGATTTTGTACCGTAAAAACATTCTTTTCCCCAGGAAAGGAATGTATAAGGTATTGATGGTACATGGTATGCGTGAGGAAAACATTTCGGGAATCAGTGACATTGGCTTCATGGTAAAAAAGCAACAACACAGATGAAAGGTAAATCTTTTGAATCTCATTTTTTTGTAAAACGCTTCTGGCTTATCTATTCAGCGTCCGTGACTGTTATTCTGCTTTTATTTTTACTTATTTCGATAGGCCTCTTCGGTTTTATGCCTTCTTTCGAAGAACTTGAAAATCCGAGGAGTAATCTGGCTTCCGAAGTTTACTCTTCCGATAATGTTCTTCTAGGGAAATACTATATCGAAAACCGTTCCAATGTTCATTACAGCGAGTTGTCTCCCAATCTCATCAATGCCCTGATAGCCACTGAGGATATCCGCTTCCGTGAACATTCCGGTGTTGACCTGAAAGCCATACCCAGGGTGTTTTTTGGTGTACTTACTTTCAGTAATAAGGGCGGAGGAAGCACCATCACACAACAGCTGGCCAAAAACCTGTTCCCAAGGGAGGAAAATCCGTTTTTCCTGAAAATGGTCCTCATCAAACTGAAAGAATGGATCACGGCTGTAAGATTAGAAAAGAACTATACCAAAGAAGAAATTATTGCCATGTATTTCAATACGGTTTCTTTCGGAAGTAATACTTACGGGATAAAAACTGCCGCCAAGACCTATTTTAACAAAACCCCTGGCCAGCTTAACATCGAAGAATCTGCCATGCTGGTTGGTATGCTGAAAGCTCCGTCCATGTACAATCCTGCTCGCAACTATAATCGGGCCATGAATAGAAGAACGGTGGTCCTGAATCAAATGCGAAAATACGATTTCATCAACAGGGAACAGTTTGATTCGTTGAAAGCGATTCCGATCAATATGAAGGATTTTCAGGCCCAGGACCACATTTCAGGTTCCGCCACCTATTTTCGTGAATACCTCAGAGGGTTTCTGAATGACTGGGTGAAAGACCATAAAAAACCCGACGGTACTGTTTATAACATATATAAAGATGGTCTGAGGATTTACACCACCATCAATTCAAAGATGCAGTTATATGCTGAAGAGGCTGTGAAAACACATCTTGGCAGCGACTTGCAGAACCAGTTTTTCAACCACTGGAAAGGAGTAAAGAATGCTCCTTTCGACAGAAACCTTACTCAGGCTGATATTGATAAAATCATGTCACAGTCGGTCCATCGTTCTGCCCGTTATATCAATATGAAGAAACAAAATATTTCTGAAGAAGAGATCATGAAAAGCTTCAGAAAAAAAGTCAAAATGAGGGTATTTACATGGAAAGGTGAAAAAGATACCTTGATGACGCCCTATGACTCTATCCGCTATTATAAATTTTTTCTTCTTGCTGGCTTGATGTCGGTGGAACCTCAGACCGGATATGTACGGGCTTACGTTGGTGGAATAAACTATAAATATTTCCAGTACGACCATGTGATGTTTTCTAAAAGGCAGGTTGGATCAACCTTTAAACCTTTTCTGTATACACTTGCCATGCAGGAAGGGGAGTTTTCACCCTGTACCATGGTACCCAATGTTCCTGTGAGTTTCCCGATGGAAGACGGCACGGTATGGACTCCACAAAATGCCGACAAGGACAGGGAAGGCGAAATGGTTACCCTGAAATGGGCACTTGCCAACTCAGTGAATTTTGTGTCGGCTTACCTGATGAAAAGATACTCCCCGCAGGCTGTCGTTCAGATTGCCAGAAAAATGGGACTGACCAGCGATATCCCTGCTGTACCCTCTATATGCCTGGGCACTCCTGACCTGACGCTCTACGAAATGACAGGTGCCATGTGCTGCTTTCCCAATAAAGGTGTTTACATCGAACCTATATTTATTACCAAGATAGAAGACAAAAACGGTAATATTATCGAAAGTTTCATTCCCAAAAAAAATGAAGCCTTTAACGAACAAACTGCTTTCCTCATGCTGAGCCTGATGAAAGGAGTTGTTGAAAGCGGAACGGGAGCCAGAATCCGGTACAAATACAAATTAGAGAACCCTATTGCAGGAAAAACCGGAACAACCCAAAACAACTCCGATGGCTGGTTTATGGGAATCACGCCCAACCTGGTAACAGGAGTCTGGGTGGGTTGTGAAGACAGAAGTGTGCATTTCCGCACTATTGTGCTCGGACAGGGTGCAACTATGGCATTACCTATATGGGCTTTATATATGCAAAAAGTATATGCAGATAAAAGCCTCAATGTCCCCATGGGTGACTTCGAAAAACCTGAGAATCCACTATCCGTTGAAATCGACTGCAGTAAATACAAACAACCCGGGAACCTGAATAACAACCTCATCAACGAAGAAAAATATTAAAGGAAAGCCTATGATTATCAGCTTCCTGAAAAAAAACACGGCTTCGCTCGCTATTCTTATTATTCTGACAGTCGTTATTGCAGTCCATTTTAATTTACATTTCTGGAAACATCCCGGCAGGATCATATCCAGCGACATCGTTGAGTATTATGCTTATCTGCCTGCAACATTTATTTATCATGATGTCAGCCTGAGATTCCGTGATTCAGATCCGGAAAAGTTTTACAGTAAATTCTGGGCCTATAAATCCGGGTCGGGTAAATACATCCTGAAAATGAGCATGGGGTTGAGTATCATGTATGCACCGTTTTTCTTTATAGCTCATGCATGGAGTCTTTGTACCGGACAGGATACCGGCGGGTACTCGCCGGTGTATGAATTTTTTCTGATTTTTGCTGCTGTCTTTTACCTTGCCCTGGGATTGTTTACCCTGAAGAAGATCCTTCTGCGCTATTTCAACTCAAACATCACTTTTTTATGTCTTCTGGGAATTGGACTGGGCACCAATCTGTTTTATTATTCAGCTTTGGAAGCTCCTATGACTCACGTTTTCAGCTTTTGCCTTTTCACACTTTTTTTGAACACGACAATTCAATGGCTGGAAAAACCCTCCGTTAAGTATACGCTTGCACTTGGATTAATAACAGGGCTGATCACACTTATAAGGCCTACAAACCTCCTTATCCTGTTTGTTTTCCTCCTGTGGGATATCGTTTCATTGCAGGACCTGAAGCAAAGGGTCCTTCTGATCCTAAAGAATTACCGCATGTTGCTTCTTTTTGCCGTCTGCAGCATCCTTGTATGGGTTCCTCAGCTGATATACTGGAAGTATGTAAGCGGTTCCTGGCTGTATTATTCTTATGGAGATGAACATTTTTATTTCGGGAAACCTGAGCTTATCAATGTCCTGTTCAGTTACCGGAAAGGATGGCTTTTATACACACCATTGATGGCTTTCGCCCTGGCCGGAATACCCCTGATGTTCCGGTATATGCGGGAAAAATCATTCAGCGTGCTGCTGTACACAGTTTTATGCATTTACATTGTGTCATCCTGGTGGTGCTGGTGGTATGGCGGATCTTTCGGCCTCAGGGCATTTATTGAATCTTATGCCATACTCGCAATTCCTTTTGCCGTAGTGATAAAATGGCTGTCGAAAGGTTTACTGAAAAGAATAGTCCTGGGAGTTATCCTTATCCTGTTCATATCCCTTAACCTTTTCCAGACGGCTCAGTACTATTACTCTGCCATCCACTGGGATTCGATGACGAAAGCAGCTTACTGGGACTCTTTCGGAAGACTTTACCCGTCATCACGGCATGATCAGTTGACGAAACTTCCTGACTACGACAGTGCCAAAGCCGGTCAAAAAGAAAAATGAAAACAAAAAAGAAATCCCGGCTCTATTTTTCAGGTGCCATCCTGGTTACCCTTACTTTCTTTGTGATCAAGATTCCTTATCTCAGCCTGCCCTATTTCTGGGATGAAGCATGGTCATATATTCCGGCAGTGGAGTGGATGAGGGTTCACGGTCCCGGTTTGTTGCCGGGCGCCATTCCTCCTGAACTTTCGCGCGGCCACCCTTTATTGTTCTATTTCCTGGCATCATCATGGCAGCTAATTTTCGGGAACTCCCCTACAGCCACTCATGTTTTCCCTTTGCTCATTTCATGTGCTTTCATGCTGGCACTGTTCTTTTTTATAAAACGTTTTTTCGACGAATATATAGCCCTGACAACCATAATCCTGGTCGCTTGTATGCAGATCTTCTTTGTACAATCCGGCCTCTTGCTTCCCGAAATTATCATGGCATTATGGACCATATTGGTCCTTCACTCATGGCTGGCTGACCGGAAAATTCTTTATTTTATTTTCGCTTCGCTGATGCTGCTTACAAAAGAAAGCGGGTTTGCATTGATTGCTGCCATATTTATAGTTCAGGCGGGAATACTTCTCCTGAATAAAGAAAAAAAATCACCAGGAGCTATATTGTTACAATTGTCAGCCATTTTATCTCCCCTTATTTTCCCCTTGATTTTCTTTATCTTACAAAAGCTGCGTTTCGGTTGGGTTTTCTTCCCTGAACACATGGATAAAGTATCTTTTGATCCGGGCAATATTTACTCTACACTGAAAGCTGTTTTAAATATAATATTCATCAATGATGGCAGAATATTTATGTTGATCGCTTTGATCTTTGCAATACTATATTTTCTTGTGCGTTTTAAGAACTTTATCAGGATGAAGGTTTTTCTTAAAAAGGAAATGTTAATACTCATCTACTTCCTGGTTTTTATTGTATTTTACATTGCATTCTGTATTATTAATTTCTTTACCGACAGATACCTGCTGGCCATCCTGCCTTTGTTTGTGTTTATATTCGTTTTTTTATTCATTAAACTTTTACCTAAAAGGTATTTACATATCCCCGTATTCTCAGTTCTGCTGTTTTTATCTGTCTTTTCTTTTTTCCGGAATACGCGGGTTCAGGATGTCAGTATATGTTATGCCGATGTTGTAAAGGTTCATCATTCAGCTGTTAAATTTCTCGAAGACAATAACTATTACGAAAAAAGGATGTATGTCCCCTATTTAATGACATTTAATCTCCGGTATAAATTCCTGGGTTATCTTTCGGGAAATAAAAATTTCAGAAACCTGACAACGAACCTGAAAGACACATCATTCGTATTTATGGTACTCAGTTTTGACTCCGATACAGCAGAATTCTATCAATTTCAAAGGGATAATAATCTAAAGCTGCTCCGCCGGTTTGAAAAGGGCATTGTCAATACAGAAATCTATATTCCCTGATGTTCTGATAGTTTGAAAATTTCAATGCCTTTATAGCTTCCTATTTTCTGAGTTAAAAAAGCCTGCAAGAATCCCTGTTTTAAAAATTCAGGATCGGATACCAGTAAATATTTTGCTCCACACTGAATCAGTTTCCGTATATCTTCTGATTTGCTATAGTTTAGATTATCGGTCCACCCTTTCCGGTCCATGAGAAACAAAGAAACATTAGGTGATTTATCCGGCAGTGAGATCACTTTATCTTCTGCTTTAATGCCAAGTTGCAGGATGTATGGCTTCATCGACCCGAACCTTTTCCAGTTCCGGTCGACATCCCAGTTTGTCCATTGCATACCCGCGACAAATTCATGATTACCAACCACGATGTAGTCTCCCTTTTGTGCCACAGTTTTTAACCTGACCACACTCTGACAATACAGGAAATTGTATAAAAGAAAAACTCCAAGAAGTATTTTTAAGAAATTCCCTTTAAAAATGACAGGGTACCGGGTTTTAACAAACCAGGTAAATGGCATCAGGATACCGGCAAACAAGATCAGTAATGCAATGAAGTAGTAATCATGGACATCCAGAAGCGGAGTCCACAATATAAAATAAGTCGCTCCGCCCAGTATGATTAAGATGTTCGATATATAGGCGAAAAGAGGCATTTTCTTTATCAGGAACAGGTTGGCAATTCCAATAAGTAACAATATCATTAAAACAGGTCTGCTGAAAAAAACATAGCTGGTAAAGTTTTTAATACCTTTTACCAGCGGCAGGAATGCGCCTTTTTCAAGTTGCCATATGGGGCTGGCACTGTTTAATGTGGATTTAAATCCATGCAGGGCATTATAATAGTCAACATAAGAGTACCACGAGAAAACGATGATAATAACAGAAATGAAGCCTGCCCATTCGAGCCTATTACACCGGAACAATTTTCTGTTTATCAGCGTTTTAACGGAAAACACTTCGAGTAAAAACACACAAAGCAGCGAAACAAAAGCGATCAGGCTGGACACTTTAATTAAACCGGCCAGTGCGAAAAACGCCATCGATAATAAAAACAGCCTTGATTTCTTTTCCAGAGAATATCGTAAAAAATAATAAAGGGCAACAAGGATGAAAGAAAAAGCCGGAACATCCGGTATAAAGCTTACTCCGTATACAACATAGACCGGCGATGTAAACAGCAACACGGAGAGGGCTGCTGCCCAGAAAGCATCCTCAAATAAAAGCTTTATCGATTTATAGAATGCGAAAAGCCCTGCAAATAAGATCATTAAATAAAACAACCGGTATGATACATAGGATTCGCCGAAAAACTTCCATATCATACCCACAATATAGTATAGTACGGGAAATTCACTGGCTGTATGCCCTGACCGGAATTTGTCACCTAACTGGCTGTTCATTTCAGGGCTAAAAAAAGAGGCCCCTCTGCTAAAGTTGCGGGTCAAAGAAAGACAGTCTGTCTGTTTCCACAGATGAGTATTAAGAGGCCCCTTGGTCAATACTGAATCATAGTAATATGTTGCGGCTATGGCAAACAGGATGATAAAAAGCAGATCTGTCTTCATAAAAAGCTTTCTCCGCTTTTCAAAAACCAACTTCCATCTTTCCTTCATTCTGATCATTTTTATCAGGATTTATGGTCGGTTGCACTTAAACAGAAAAACAAAAGTATTGCTGTATTCTTTAGAGCAAAAATCGCGGCAATAGTATAACAGATCTTTGTTGCATGAAAGTGAAGTATCAGGTGCACTGCCGGTAATTAACAGATAATCCACTTTCATCCTTTGATGATCGCCGTTGTTTTGCAGAAATGCACACAAGCCGAGGCTACCACCATTCTCCAGGTAAAATGAAGGTAATTTTTTATGGTTCATGCAAACCGGAAAGTAATCTGTACTTGCTTCATAGTTTTCAAGTATAATCAACGGTTTATCCATGCCAAGGTAATTTGAGAAATGCTTCTGCACCCAGGGGCCCGAAAAGCTGACAGGCAGTACAACGCTGTTCGGTTCAATAAATTTTCCCGCATTACTGACTGCCATGGCCTGCCTGCTCAGAGTCCGGATCATTCTTGTATGATATAAAAGCATTCCTGAATGTATAAAAAGGATGCACAGGACAATGATCAGTCTCAGGCTTTTATGGAAATTCCGCACGGAAAGCCAGATTATTAAAAAAATAAAGAAGAACCAGTTCATTCTGACACTGATATATCCTCCTGAACCAATTTCATCGGGAAGAAAAAAATAAAGGAACAACATGACCAGGCCAAGTATAAGCCATATTTCCGGTAATTTGTGCACCGATGACAGACTCTCCTTTTTTATGGCCTTCCTGTTGATCTTAATTATTAACGGATACAACAATAAAGTCATGATGAGCAGTAAGCACGGTATGGTAAATTGTTGCTCTTTACTAATATTATAAGCTACGAGGGATCTTATTTTGAAGATCCACACCAGCAATTCTCCCGGGGGAATACGGGCAGCCCTGTTAGGCAGAGAATGGGATGATATATAATGGACAGCGAGGCACAGTGAGGGCAGCAAGACAAGAAGCAGCAACAGAGCATTGATGATGAGCTTTTTTAAACCTTTTTGCCTGAGTACACATATTTCAAGTATAAAGCTGTATAGCATGAGCATGCCAAGATTGAATATGAATATGGAGAAGACGACGATATGCGAGTAATATATCAGCAAAGAAAAGAGAAGAATTACAATATATCTTTTCCGGATCTTTTCTATTTTAAACCAGAAATACAGAGCAAGGAAAAAGAATAATGTTCCTATGCAGAAGTTATAAAACCCCATATAAAGCATGAAAGAATATGAAAACGGGATGGCAAACCACGAAAAAACGGCTTCCCCTTTTATACTGATGATAAATTTCCTGAAAATAACCGGGAACCCTGCAAAATATAAAGCAAGTAGCAATTTTTCAGCAATGCCCGCAGGTAGAAAAAAACGGAACAGCGCCAGAATAACATGCCCCGTCAGGTTGGGGATGGTAAAACTGTTCAGGGAGAATATCTGTGAAAGATGACTGTTGTCTTTGATCAGTTCAATGATCAGGTTTGAGTTGTAAAGATGTGCAGGACCATCCAGTGTCGGAAAAAAAGCAAAGCAGAATACAGGAATTACCGATAAGATAACCACAGAATAAAAAAGCAGATTTTCAATCCGGTCAAACTTTTTATATACCGCATATATTGCTGAACGGCTATTCATTGTCAGTTACGATTTCAATATTCTTAAGTTCACGAATATACGAAGGTAAACTGTCCCTTTGAATAATTACGGGTATTTTTCCTTGTTTTACAAGACTCCCCAGCGTTTTCTCATCCGGTATAAAATCATAGGCTGTCAGTGAGGTGTAAAACATGCATGAAGCAGATTCGTGAACGGGCACATTAAAAACAACATAGTCTGTGCCGGTATACTTATGCCGTATGGAAGTGAAAATTCTTCTGTCAGTTTCTTTTAACGCCCGTAATTTGGCTTGTTCGGGCCGCCATGAGGTATGTATATACTGAATTTTTTCAATGTTCAGTTCAAAAACAGCCATCGCAGATAAGATGACAGAAAGTAGAAATATGTAAAGGAAATGCGGAATTCTTTTCCTTAAACGTATAGCCTGCCAGAGGCCATAAATGAAAGCGGCAAAAGCAAGGTAAACCGGCATATTGATCATCGTGGTAAAAGCAGGCATCTTTGTTTTGGCAATGGAAAAAAACAGGTAAATGAAGACAATGCCTGAAATATTTGCTAATGCCAAAGATTTCGTTTTCATGTATTTATAACAGAAAAATAATGCAGGCAACAACATCAGCTTTGCACCGGGCCAGTATAATTCGTCTATTTTATTGATGTGATAAAAGAAATTACCGCAATGGTGTTCTATACAGCTAAAAAAGTGCTGAGTACTGAGAGCGCTTTCAAATCCGGCTTCGAGGGGAAAAGCCAGGTAGGTATATATGATCCAGGGTAAGACAATCAGCAGACTGATAAAAACTGCCGGCAATAGTTCTAAATATGATTTCATCTGTCCTCTTCTTGCTTTATCACATAGAATAGCTGAAAGCCATACAAAAAAAACAAAAAGGCCTGTGAGCCATTTTATCAGGACAGCACATCCTGCGAAAACGCCTATGAATACTATCCATCTTTTCTTTGGGTTAAAATAATATTCGGTAAAAGCCCACAGCGAAGCCGAAACGTAAAATATAAATGCGGTGTCATTATGGTCGGTATTCATCCAGCCTGAAAGAAGCTCAAGCGAAAAGTTGCCATAAGCAAAAAGCATAGCTGCAATATAGCCGATACCCCGGTTCATTGATAAAGCGCCCGTACGGTATATTAATAATATCATCAAAACCGACATGATCATGCCCGGAACACGTACGGCAATCTCATTAACTCCAAAAATCTTCATACTTAACGACATCTGCCATAAGAACAGAGGCTGTTTATGGAGCCAGACTGAATTTCCCGTCCAGTCACGAAAGTCAAAAGGGAGCACAGGAGCATTGAAAAGCATGGGTTTCAGGGGATGAATCATCATGTTTTTAGCGACCAGTGCATGAGTCTGTTCATCCCATGTATTCAGGAAAGGATCGAGAGTGATTATAAACCATCGCAATACCAGGCCTGAAGCCAATAACAGCATGACCGAAGTACGGTAATTCTTTTGATTAAAACTGATTACAGAGCAAAATAACAGAGCCAGAGCGAGGGATAATTCGAGAATATGTAAAGTGTCAAAATAGGATTTAAACATTTGCAAAACCATTAAAAAAAATTCTTGATGTTTTATTCATTATGCATTTCTTTTATTCTCTGAAATACACAGACTTTATAATCATTATTACCTATTACTGTAAATGGAACAACTGGCCTGAATACTCTCAGCAATCTGAAACTTTTGCTGTTTAAAACACGGCTTAAAGGCAAAAGAGCTTCGTTAGCGCTGAAATGGGAATCCCAGATCAGGATGCTGCCCGGTGGGACCGTTTTCTCAATCGTCTCCGGGTTTTTAATACCTTCCCTGAGCTTTTGGTTATTAAACGGACTGGCATCCAATGCCAGTGGTATGTATGGATTGAAATAATAAATAACAGACTGGTTGTACCTGTTTCTTTTTATCCAATCTACCGTATATCTGACTACTATATTTTCATCCATGAGCGGAACAGGCAAGGGATTTGCCAGCAATGTCTGATAAATAACCAGGACACTCACTACAACGATTAACCCGTAAACGGCTATTGCCCTTACTTTCAGCCATCCGCATATCTTTTCAAATCCAAAAAGGGCAATAATCGAAGTAAAAGGAACAATGGCAGTCAAAAATCTGTAATCTCCCAGTACTGACATCCATCCTTTCCACCAGATGATGCTCTGAAAAGAAAAATATAAGACAGGAACCAGTATAACAAACATCATATTCTGCGCCTGATTTTTCAATAACATCTGCCTTTTCCGGAAAAAATTGATTAAGCTCACTAATGTGATTATCAATCCAATGTACACCAGTATCTTCAGGAAGTCACCCAGGCACAGGGTAAGTGCCTTATAATAGAACGACAGTTCACCGTGTCCATAAACATCACCCGATAATTGGTAAGGGCTTTTATGAATAAGCCATAATATATCCCTGAAATAAATCCCTCCTGCAAAACTGTATATGATTGTTCCGGTGGCTAAAACAAGGACAGGAATGAATTTTCTTTTATAAATAAAAAACAATGAAAATAAAAACAAAAAGATGATTCCCTCATTCCTGACATATGGAAGAAATGAAAGCAAAACTGCAGATAAAACATATTTTTTATCAATTAAAAAATAAAAGCCGGCCGTTAGCAGGAAAGTGAAAAATATTTCTGTCATGCCTGTAAACATCATTTTCATAAAAATGGGTGTAAACAGGATAAACACCAGAGCCATTTCAGGGTAACGGAACGCGTTTTTCTTTGCTGTAAGAAATGCCATATAACCCGCAGCTGTTCCACACAGGATATTGAAAAAGATGATCCCCTTATATCCAAATTGAGAAAAGGGCGAGCTGACGAGCGTAAAGAACGGTTTCGCCCAGTGATCCAGATAAAATACAGGAAACTGAAACGCATATTTCGAAAAATAATAATGCCAGTAGGAATCTCCTCCGTAATAAGTACCTTCTGACCGGCCGGCCATCAGGGTAAAAAACGCTATCGCTGAAATTGCCAATAACGGTGCAAGATATTTACGGTAGCTTGTTCCCATTGGAAACGGACTTAACGGCAGAATAAATTATATTTCAGGATACAGAAAATAGCCCTGAAACCGTCTTTCCAGCTAATTTTTTTACCTTCTTCATACGTTCTTCCATAATACGATATACCCACTTCATATATCCTCACTTTTGGCAGGCGTGCAATCTTAGCAGTTATCTCAGGCTCAAAACCAAAACGCTTTTCTTTAAGCCTGATATCTTTGATAATTTCAGATCTGAACATTTTATAGCATGTTTCCATGTCACTCAAATTCAGATTAGTCAGAATATTCGACAAAGTTGTCAGCCATTTGTTGCCTATGGAATGCCAGAAGAACAATATCCTGTGAGGGTTCCCGCCTACAAAGCGTGACCCGTAAACCACATCGGCGAAACCATCCAGTATGGGTTTGAGCAGTATGTTATATTCTTCCGGATCATATTCCAGGTCAGCATCCTGAATAATGATATAACTGCCTGTTGCAATTTCAATAGCTTTATGTAAAGCTGCTCCCTTGCCCTGGTTAAAGGGTTGATTAAATAAAATAAATTGTTGCTCAGGGTGATGGCTGATATATTTTTCAAGTGCCAGGGCAGTATCATCGGTAGAACAATCGTTCACAACAACAATTTCCTTTTCCATGTTGCCGTACAAATTTACCCTGATCACCTTATCCAGTATCAGGTGGATAGTCCTTGCTTCGTTGTAGGCAGGTATCAGTATGGATAATTTTTCGCTGCTCATAAATGGGGTTATTTGTATTTATTCCTGATAATAAACTCTTTTAACACGTTGTGATATGCCGGCAAGAATTTCATAGGGGATGGTATCGAGCAATGCAGCCAATTCATTCACAACGAATTCTTTACCGAAAATGATCACTTCATCATTTTCTTTCACATCCATGCCTGTGACATCAATGCTGCACATATCCATGCAAATATTACCGATAATGGGTGCAAATTTCCCGCGAAGCAACACTTTACCTTTTCCATTACCAAGTCTTCGGTTTAAACCGTCGGCATAACCTATGGGAATAACAGCTATGACAGAATCAACTGTTGCCTTCCATTTCAGGTTATAGCCTACACTGTTACCTGCCCTGATATGCCGCAGCTGTGAAATGTTGGTTTTCAGAGTACATACGTTTTCAAGAAATTTATCATCCTGTTTGCTGCCGGTTACGCCATACAATCCGATACCTGTCCTTACCATATCGAAATGATACTCCGGAAACCGTAAAATCCCGGCAGAATTCAGAATATGTTTCATCACAGGATAATCAAAGTGCTGCTGAAATTCCCTGTGCATTTCTGTCAGGAGCTGTGCCTGGTGGTGCGTAAATGCATCATGACGTTTCTCTTCGCTTGCCGCCAGATGAGAGAAAGCAGAGACCACTTCAAGGTGAGGGTTAGCATTAATCTGTTCTGCAAGAACCGGAATATCTTCTTTTTCAAAGCCCAGACGGTGCATTCCTGTGTCGAATTTTATATGGATCTTCAACTTTGCGTCTGTGCCGGAATAATAATCATTTATTGCTTCTTCGAAGAGGCCAAGGACCCTGAAGTTATATATTTCCGGTTCCAGACCGTACTTGATCACGGAATCTATTCCCTTTTCTTCAGGGTTCATAACCATGATGGGCATAGTTATCCCTGCCTTTCTGAGTTCAATCCCTTCATCTGCAAAAGCAACGGCAAGATAATCAGCATGATGATACTGAAGAATATTGGCAATTTCATCGCTCCCGGCTCCATATGAAAAGGCTTTGACCATTGCCATGATCCTGGTTCCAGGATTGAGCTTCAGTCTGAAAAAGTTGAAATTATGGATCAGAGCATTGAGGTTTATCTCCAGCACAGTTTCGTGGGCTTTCTGCTCCAGCAGCCTGCTGATCTTTTCAAACTCAAATATCCTTGCCCCTTTCAGCAGTATAATTTCATTCTGAAAAGCAGAAAACGAAAATTCCCTTAAAAACTGCGCTGTTGACTCATAAGAATACCGCTCCATCGGAAAAAGATCGGCATACTTCATCATGAACTTCCCAATACCGATGAGGCGGTTGATCTTTTTATGAACGAGCAGTCGCGATATTTCCTGGTACAGGTCAAAGTCACTTTTACGCGATTGGAACATGTCGGAAAGTATCACAGTTTTGTTCTTACTCCTGTTTTGCTGGTCGAGAAAATCAAGGGCAATTTTCAACGAATTGAAATCAAGGCTGTAAGCATCATTTATGATGGTGCAGTTATTGATTCCCTGCCTCGATTCGAGCCGCATTTCAATAGGCGTGAGATTCTTCATCCTCATGGCAATGTCTTCTTCGCCGTAACCCAGATAAATCATTGCAGCCAGGCAATGAATGGCGTTTTCAATGGAAGCCTGATCAGTAAAAGGGATGTCAATGGTATAAAGCTTTTTTAAATACACAGCACTAATCTGTGTATGTTTCGGCATCACATTGATTTCTTTCACAGACAACACGGCGTCATTTTTCCTGCCCCAGGTAAAGAGCCTGATATTCCTGAATAATTCGAGGCTTGCAATGCGCTCGCTGATATCCGAATAATCAGAACAATAGATAAGTACATCCGCCTTAGTAAAGAGGCTGAGTTTTTCAGAAATTTTCTGACTTATATTGACAAAATTCTCTTCATGAGCAGTGCCGATGTTGGTAAATATGCCAATATTTGGCCTGATGATAGGCTGGAGCCTGTTCATTTCATCAGGCTGCGAAACACCTGCCTCAAAAATGGCAATGTCGTTCTCGGGCTTCATCATCCACACCGATAAAGGAACACCAATTTGTGAGTTGTAACTTTTCGGGCTTCTTACAATATTTTTATCGGTATGCAAAAGCTGGTAAAGCCATTCTTTAACGATTGTTTTTCCATTACTCCCGGCAATGCCGATGACCGGTATGCTGAATTTTTTACGGTGAAACACCGCCAGTGCCTGTAATGCCGCTATGCAATCCCTGACATGGATAATGTTGCAGTCGGTGTATTTAGCTGCATTGTCGGGTTCTGTGCTGACAATAAAATTACGTATGCCTTTGTCATAGAGCTCATCAATAAACAAATGCCCGTCATTCCTTTTACTTTTAATAGCAATAAAAAGTGTAAAATCAGCTCCGTTGAATTGCCTGCTGTCAATTAATATATCCTTGATTTCTGCATGACCGTCAGCACAGGTGATGAGACGCCCTTTGGTAATGTTGAGTATGTCAGTAATCTGATAACAAATCATGTTGAAGGATTAATGCATTTAAGCCGGTCTAATTTTCTCCTTTATCTTTTTCTTTATCTGCAAATTTCAAGGGATTGCTGTTCAATTCGGCAAACATTCTCCTGTTTTTAAAAATATCGATAGCCAGAAAAACTGCATTTCTGAAAGAATCGGGTGAGGCCATATTTTTTCCGGCAATGTCATACGCTGTGCCGTGAACAGGAGATGTTCTGATGATGGGCAGACCTGCAGTGAAATTCACCCCGTCGTTGAACGAAAGGCATTTGAACGGTATAAGTCCCTGATCATGATACATGGCCAGGATACCATCGAATTTTGTCCATTCATTAGAGCCGAAGAACCCATCACTGGGATAAGGCCCGTAAACAAGCATACCTTCATCCTTAAGCTGGTTTATTACAGGGCTGATGATATTCTTTTCTTCATTACCAATAAACCCGTCATCGCCCGAATGCGGGTTTAATCCCAGGACAGCAATGCGGGGCTTGCTTATTCCAAAATCCATGACCAGGGATGCATTAAAGATATTCAGCCTGTTGATCATCAATTCGGTGGTAATATGGGAGGCAACATCACTCAGTGCCAGATGTTCTGTAACCAGACCAATTTTCAATTTATTACTGATCATAAGCATCATGTAATTGGGGGAGTCGAACCTGCTGGCAAGATATTCTGTATGTCCCGAAAATTTAAATTCAGCAGACTGTATGTTTTTTTTGTTTATAGGTGCGGTAACCAACAGGTCAATCTGGTCTGTCTTCAGATCTTCGACAGCATTTTCAAGTGCAAGGTACGCCAGCTCTCCTGCTATCTGAGTTGATTTCCCTAATTCTACTTTCACATCATCATAAGTAACATTGACAATATTGGTACGGTGCGGCACAGCATTTTCGGCTTTTTTGACCAGGTTAAAATTAAATTCTATATTACCCATGGTCTTTTTGTGATACGAAGCCACTTTTGATGTCCCATAAACGATAGGAATGCAAAAGTCAAGCATATACGGCTCAGATAATGTTTTTATGATAATTTCGTATCCTATGCCGTTTATATCTCCGTGGGTTATTCCCGCCCTGATTGGTTTCTGAGGTTCGTTTGACTTACTCATGTAAAGGGTTTTATTTGGATAAATACTTTTCTAAATTATTTTGTTATGTGAATATACGCAAATATTCAAAAGAGAAGCAAAGTTAATCAAAACAGGGAAATAAGAAGAATAAATTTAATGTAAACTCAGGCTGAAGTGTATTAAGCGCCTGTAAATATTATTATCCCGATAATTAATTGTGTCAAATAAGGTAATTAGGTATATTCTTTCTTTCAGGGAGAATCTAATTTATTAAGGTTAATAAAAATCCAGCAACCGGTAAATTACAGGTCTTACCCTCAGGCTTATTTTCTGACTTCTGTCTCCCTAATGCTGACTCCTATTTTTTCATTTTCACTGCTCCGAAATCCTGTATCCAGTGTGTGCAGTTTACATTTTCATTAACGACCCCAACGCAATAGCAGGCGCAATGAGTCCACTCCGGGTTTATCAGTGTCTTCCTGTGGCCGTAACCGGGTATCCCAGAATCAATAAGCAGCTGTATCACAACTTCCATCGCATTATTTTCCCCGCAGGCGATATTCTCATTTCCTTCTCTCATTTCAGGGGCATATTTCTTTATTCTGTCCCAGGGCCATGAGCCATCGGTGCCCATATGATTTATTGTTCCCGTAGGTTTCTGATCCAGCGCATGTGTTTTCGCAGCCAAATAGATCCCTTTGCTTGGCTTCAAAATGGTAAGCGGTTTCATTGCCTTCAGTTCAACTATAAGGCTTTCAATGGCTCTGACCTCTTCCTCGTTAATATAATGCCAAGTGGTATCAATCTTAACAACTTGTTTTGTGCCACCGGAAGTGTAATCAGTTGTGTAAGTACTTGTAAGTGAATAATTTCTTGGTCCTTTGCCATATTTTTGCAGATTGTACTTTGCTTTTACCAGGTAAGGATACAGAATTTCAGCATATTTCCCGGGATTTGATCTGAGCTTGTTGATCTCCAGGATCATTTCTTTTTCGTTATTCTTCATATAGGATGCAGCCACAGCCGTGTTCAGTTTCTTTATATCCCAGCAAGTGTCACATAAAGGTTTGGTTTGACCGTATAATATACTGTGTAAACTGATTACTGCAATAAGCTGGTAAATAACAAGCCTGATAAATTGTCTCATGGTGCTTTTTTAACTCATAAAATTAACAAACTTCGACTAAACAAATAAAAAATATGGCAGCTGTTCAGGCTGCCATATCCGTACATTTTGTGAATTAATTCAAAAACTTATTAAGGGGATTCCCAACCCGACAACCTATGCCTGCATGAAGATGCTATCCTCTTACGAGCGTTTTTAAATTACTGTTATTCCACATAATGTGAAGTTCATCTGCCGGGCAGTAAAAAAGCGTCTTACTGCTGGTCCCGTCGTCAAATGAAATTTGCAACACACCGCTTCCTTTTAAACACCATGTGAAATTTTTATTAGCATTAACAGTGCAAAGATATTCGTCCATATGTTTTGCATTTCCTGAACCACCGGGGAAAAACGTAAGCTGCAGGTGGTATCCCTGATAACAAGCTGAACTGGGAACAATCCAGTTCCCTATCAGGCATTCAGAATTACTAAGGTCAGGGAAGTTAGAATCCTGACTGCCATTTGCAAATTCGTTAACATTGCCACCATTTGAACTCACAGTATTGTCTCCTGAAGGGAAAACAGGAGGCGCAGATACACTTGGATATAAGATCTGTTTATAGTTAGCTGTATTTTTTACTTCATCCTTTTTACAGGAAATAACAAAAAACACAAATAACAGACCAAATAAAAAAACTAACCCTCTGTATGTTTTCATAAGGTTTCTTTTATTAAGCATTAAAATGTCCAGCCTAACCTGAGACAGGGATTAAAGAGCACCCCAATGTTGGTAACCTTATTCCCCGGAGTAGTTACGGTTGCAATCACAGTTCCACGGGTAGTCGAAACCTCAGCGTCATTGTTTACGGTGTAGCCAAGTCCAAAGCCTATTTCAACACCAACGTACAAACCTTTTATTATATAGATATCAACACCTGTAAGCAAATTTACCCCAAGTTGAATATAAGCCGGGTTTGTACCATCACCCCAGATATTTTTACATTCATCTTTATTGTTTAAAACATTACCGGTATTTGTAATTGTGGTGGATGATGATTTTAAAGAGAATGCGATTTCACCGCCAAAATAAGGAGATAATTTCTCATTTTTACCAACATGCATTTCAAAGCCGGGATACAAACCAAATATAAAATACTTGTTTTTTGTTGTTTCGTCAGGAAGTCCTGCTGCAACTACTTTTGAAGAAATACTTAATGTATTCAGGCTTAAGCCCATACGGATAGCCATCGTTTTATTGAGGAACAACCTTGCTTTCAGGTAATTAATGTTAATAGGTGCCCCGATGAACCTGACATTCACTTCGGCAGATACAAATTTGGATGAGCCATCACCCCCTTTAGATTGCTTTTTCTGTGCACTAACAAATGCGGTTAATGCTACAATTGCTACTAATGTTAAAATTGCTTTTTTCATAATTAAAATGGTTTAAGTTGAATAATTGGTTTTATATTTCGAATTAAATTAATACATACTGGATAAAAGTCTGACAAATAAGAACATGTTCAATAAATCTATTTCAAATATACAATAAAATTTCAAAAAATCAAAAATTACAAAAAATATTTACAATTTTATAGGGAGCCTCTCCCTTTGATTATTTTTCAATACGTATAACAAAAGCATTTCCTTCAATTGGTATTAGATTTTTACTCCCCATTTCTTTACACTGAACAAAAGCGTAATCACCGGGTTCCATTTTGGAATATCGGGCAGAAGTATTATATTTAAATTCAACTGTTCTTTCGGCAATAGCATTGCATTTGGCAAAGGCTCCTCCTCTGTTCGGATCCTGCCCTCCATAAAAAATGATATTGCCTCCTCCTTGCGAAGAAATTAAAAAAAGCGCCTTTTTATTCGGATCATTGTCAAAAAACTCGAACTCTGCAGCCTGTTTTTTTATTGTAAGAATATTGGATTTATCGTAGACTATATAAAATAATGCCGTTTTCAGGTCATCTTTAGACCACCACACGAAAGATTTACGTTTTTTAGAATTCACAGTAGCTTTGGACAACGCTTTGTAACCTCCGTTCTGCAACACAAACACCCCATTTTCTTTGGGTATTTCAAAAAGAGTGGCAGGTTCAGCTTTAAATTTAGTCTTTCCGGGGATTTTAAAATTGAGTGTAGCTTCTGTGTAGCCATCTTTTATAATCGATACCTTGACATCACCCGGAACATAGCTAATAGTATACTTCCCTTCTGCATCTGTCTGCGAAATAAATTCTGTTCCATTCACTTTAACCACTGCTCCTTTCAGGGGCGCTCCAAAACCGTCAATAACCTTACCAACTATTATTTTCTTGCAACTGCCTAAAGCTATTGACATTAGAATTAAAACGATCAACGATATCTTTTTCATTTTTCAAAAATTAATTTACTCAACTCATTTTATTTTTCATTTACGCTGCATAAATAACACAAAATACCATATATAATAAAGGATATATGGGTTTCTCACAACCCAGTCCTTATTATTTTACCAAATTTAGAAAGCTTTAAGATGTTTTCAAAATTTTTCACCGATAATTATCATTTTTTATTTGATAAAGTGCGAATGATTTCATGATTATTCATTTTTTCTTCAGATAAACAGTGAATAACGTCAGATAATCATACGGTAAGATGCCAAAATAAAGGGGGCTGTCTCGAAAAGACAGCCCCCTTCGTATTTGAATGAAAAAGTTTAATCCATTACTTTTTCTACCACAGCTCTGAAAGCCTCAGGATTGTTCATGGCAAGGTCAGCCAGAACTTTCCTGTCGAGGTCGATATGGTGTTCCTTTAGTTTTCCGATGAATGCGGAATAAGACATACCGTATTCCCTCACAGCAGCATTAATACGGATGATCCATAAACCGCGGAAATTACGTTTTTTTGCTTTGCGGTCGCGGTATGCATACTGCAAACCTTTTTCCAATGAATTTTTGGCTACAGTCCAGACGTTTTTACGTCTGCCGAACTGTCCCTTTGTTAATTTAAGCAGTTTTTTTCTTTTGTGTCTTGCTGCTACGACATTTACTGATCTTGGCATTGCTTTAAGATTTTTTGTTTAAGCGTTCAGTTAAGAAACTTTTGGTGCTATAAACAAGTTAATAATTGATTGATTACGAAAGCATTCTCTTAATATTCTGCTCATCTGCCTTGTCAACCGTAGTAGTGTAGGTTAAATTACGTTTACGTTTGGTCGATTTTTTTGTCAGGATGTGGCTTTTATAAGCATGCTTTCTCTTTACTTTACCGGTTCCCGTCAGCGTGAATCTTTTCTTGGCACCGGATTTTGACTTCATCTTTGGCATCTCTGTATGATTTATTATTGGTTATTTTACTTTTTTGAAGGACTTATTATCATTAACATTCGTTTCCCCTCAAGCTTGGGCAGCTGTTCTAATTTCCCGTAATCGGTGAGCAACTGTGCAAATTTCAGCATGATAATCTCGCCCTGTTCTTTATAAATTATGCTTCTTCCTTTAAAAAACATATCCACTTTAACTTTTGCTCCGTCTTTCAGAAACTTCATCGCATGATTCAGTTTAAAATTAAAATCATGTTCATCAGTATTGGGCCCCAGCCTTAATTCTTTTACAATGATTTTTGCAGCTTTAGCTTTCATTTCCTTTTGCTTGCGCTTCTGTTCATAGAGAAACTTGCTGTAGTTAATGATTCTGCAAACCGGGGGTGTTGCTTTATCTGATATTTCCACAAGGTCTAAACCCGCATCAGATGCCATCTGCAATGCTTCCCTGATGTTGAATATACCCTGTTCTATTCCTTCTCCCACAACTCTTACCATCGGCGATGTGATGGCTTCATTTATCAGATGGAGGTCTGTTTTTTTTCTGTTTGCATCTCTGCTTATCGGACCTCTGCTCCTGTTTTCAAATGACGTTGCTATAAAAAATCCTCCTATATTTAATAAATAATATGTTAATTATCAATCATCCTGCTGATTTCATCCCTGATCATCTGAGCAAAAACACTCAAACTCAGTGTTCCTATATCACCCTCACCATGTCTTCTTGCCGAAACAGTTCCTTCGGATTGTTCCTTTTCCCCGACGATAAGCATATAGGGTATTTTCATCAATTCCGCATCCCTGATTTTCTTTCCTGTCTTTTCATTTCTGTCATCAATCCGGGCGCGGATATCCATTTCATCAAGCAAATTTAAAACTTTTTCCGAATATTCAATATATTTTTCACTTATAGGCAGGATGATCACCTGATCGGGGGTCAGCCATAAAGGCAGGTTTCCTCCTGTGTGCTCAAGCAGCACTGCCACAAAACGTTCCATGGAACCAAACGGAGCCCTGTGTATCATCACCGGCCTGTGCTTCTGGTTATCACTTCCTGTATATTCAAGTTCAAAGCGTTCGGGCAGGTTATAATCAACCTGAATGGTTCCCAGCTGCCATTTTCTTCCAATGGCATCTTTTACCATAAAGTCAAGTTTTGGACCATAAAAAGCGGCCTCGCCTTCAACTACTATAGTGTTCAGCCCTTTCTCCGAGCATGCTTCAATAATAGCCTGTTCGGCTTTATCCCAGTTTTCATCTGTGCCAATATACTTTTCTTTATCGTTCTTATCGCGCAATGATATCTGTGCGATATAATCCTTAAAGTCAAGCGTTTTAAATATATATAAGACAATATCGATCACGCTGATGAATTCCTGTTTAACCTGTTCGGGACGACAGAAAATATGAGCGTCATCCTGGGTAAATCCTCTGACCCTTGTCAGTCCATGTAATTCTCCACTTTGCTCGTAACGGTAAACTGTTCCGAATTCGGCGTAACGAACAGGAAGTTCTTTATATGAATGAGGCTTGCTCTTGTAAATTTCGCAGTGGTGAGGACAATTCATCGGTTTAAGGAAAAACTCCTCTCCTTCAACAGGTGTAGTTATAGGGCGAAATGAATCCTTCCCGTATTTCTGTAAATGTCCTGATGTTTTATAGAGTTCCGTACTTCCTATATGCGGGGTAATCACCTGCTGGTAACCAGCTTTTTTCTGAACTTTCTTGAGGAAGTTTTCGAGACGTTCTCTCATATAGGCACCTTTAGGAAGCCACAGTGGCAGGCCTAATCCGACTTTTTGTGAAAATACGAACAATTCCAGTTCCCGGCCTAACTTACGGTGGTCGCGTTTTTTTGCTTCTTCAAGCATAACCAAGTACTCATCAAGCTCTTTTTGTTTGGGAAAAGTGACGCCGTATATTCGGGTGAGTTGTTTGTTTTTTTCATTTCCTCTCCAGTAGGCACCAGCAAGATTGATCAGTTTGACGGCTTTTATGAAGCCGGTATCAGGAATATGCGGACCGCGGCACAAATCTGTAAACTGTCCTGTTTCATATAATGAAATTGTACCGTCATCAAGTTCCGAAATGAGTTCAAGCTTGTAAGGATCGTTTTTTATGGTAAAGAATTCAAGAGCCTCCTTTTTGGAAACGTCCTTTCGGATAAATGCCTGCTTCTGTCTTGCCAGTTCAAGCATTTTGTTTTCAATCAGTTTGAATTCCTCTGACGATAACGATTTGTTTCCCAGATCAACATCATAGTAAAACCCCGTTTCAATATCAGGGCCTATACCAAACCGGGCCCCCGGGAAAAGTGCTTCTATGGCTTCTGCCATAAGATGTGCAGAGGAATGCCACAGTGTAGCTTTCCCTTCGCTGTCGTCCCAGGTCAGAAGTTTTATCCGCGAATCCGCCAATATAGGACGGGTAGCATCCATAACCTCTCCATTCACTTTTACAGCAAGCACATTACGTGCAAGACCTTCGCTGATGCTCCGGGCAATTTCAAGACCTGTTACACCTTTAGGGTACTGTTTTACAGACTTATCCGGTAATGTTATATAAATCATTCTTTTAGTTCCGTAATCAAAAAGTTTGCAAAGTTAATGAATTATAAATAAATAGCAAATGAAAATGACAGCTAATATTACAATTTTAGGAAACAGCAACAAAAATATCATAGTCATATATTTCAGATGTGCTTTGTAACAAACGAAAACTTGTGAGCAGATTGATTGTAAAATACGCTGTATTGTTAAAAAAAATCCTGCCTCCCTTCTATCCAAAATGCTATAATTAAATAGATAGTGATCATCTGGTCAGTTTATTGACTTTTAATAATATTGTTTCTCCATTTTGCTTAGCCTATTTATTATATTTGTGTAATTTTTAACATTATGGAATATCTGAATACAAAAATATTGAATTACCAGATCACCCGCATTATTGGTGAAGGCGGAATGGCAAGTGTTTACGAAGGAACACATGAAAAGCTAGGTACCAAAGTTGCCGTTAAAATTCTTAATCCAATACTGACAGCTAATAAAGAAATACGTCAGCGTTTCGAAAACGAAGCCAGATACATGGCTATGCTCAATCATCCGAACATAGTGAAAGTACTGGACTTTGATGAAGAGCCACAGATACTTGCCATCATCATGGAACTATTACTTGGAATAGACTGGGCTTCGTATATAAAGCAGAAGGGGCCGTTAACTCCGGAGGAGGCGATACCATTCTTTGTGCAAATTTTAGACGCTTTTGAATATGCTCATTCACAAGGTGTTGTTCACAGAGATATAAAACCCGCTAACATTTTCATAGAAAAAGATAATAAAATAAAAATACTCGATTTCGGTATTGCTAAAATTGTTGGGACTGGTGAAGAATTTACTCATACCGGCACTCAGATGGGAACACCTGTTTATATGAGTCCCGAACAGGTGAAAGCAGAAAAAAACATCGACAGCCGTAGTGATATATATTCATTGGGAGTTACGTTATATTATGCACTTGCAGGTAAACCGCCTTACGATGCAAGCACGCTTTCCAACTACGATATTTATAATAAAATTGTGATCGAACCGATACCTGATATTACAAAGTACCCGGAAATTAACCAGGTTATACAAAAAGCCGTTGCAAAAGACCGCAACCACCGCTTTCAGGCGGCATCGGAATTTAAAATTGCCTTACTTGAAGCTTTTCAGGGTGAAAAACTGAGCCCTGTAGTGAAAGATACAGACAAAAAGTTGACGGATGATGACAGATCGTTTGTATATATAAGTGATCTGAACAAAACTATTGTCCATAGAAAAGAAACTCCGGAACCTGTCGAAAGCATTACAAAACCCGCTGATAAATCAAACTTCGCCGATAAAATCAATAAAAATATAGTTAATTATTTTAATAAAATTAATAAAAACACGGAATATTATGCTATTGGGGTGATTGGTGTTATTTCACTTATTGTATTTCTATTGTTTTTATTTAAACGAACGAGCAGTTTTGCTGACAGCAGAGATGGCAAAATATATAAAACTGTGAAAATAGGTAAACAGATATGGATGGCAGAAAACCTGAACTATAAAACTAGTATCGGCAGCTGGTGTTATGACAACACCATAGACAATTGTGCAAAGTACGGCAGGTTATACAACTGGGAAACTGCATTGGAGGTGTGTCCTAACGGATGGCACTTACCCGGCGATGCAGAGTGGACTGTGCTTACAGATTATCTTGATAATAAATATGGCAAGCTTAAAGCAACCAAAGGATGGAATGCCCCAAACACTGGAGCTACAAACAGCACCGGTTTTGGTGCTATTCCTGGCGGAGGATGTAACAGTAACGTGGAAATATTCAGCGGCATAGGGGAATCCGGAAACTGGTGGACATCAACCGGGAGTGATGACAAGGATGCCTTCTTCAGGACTCTGTCGTATAACTACGAAAATGCTGACACTCATAAAGAGAAAAAGGAAATGGGATATTCCGTCCGTTGTCTGAAAAATTGAAATGCAGGACGAGTGCCCCGGCAATTTTAAAGCACAGCCTTACCGTTGATAATTAATGGAAATCATCCGTGATTGAATGGTATGGAGATTCCATAGCTCCATAAAGAAAAGCATACATTTACTTTCCCTGTTAAAAGCAAAACTAAGATTGAATATGCTGACCTGAACGCCCGGTCAGAACTTTCGCACACAATTGTTTTAGCTGTCAGCAGGATCTTTAAGATCATTAATCGGGTTAAAACTACATTCATATATTACAAATTTGTATTTTTACAAAATCTTAATCCTCTTTATGATTCAAATAAAAAATCTTTTTCTCCTGATATTTATCCTGTTATCCCAAATTTTATTTTCACAGAAAGCTGTTATTAAAGGGAAGGTAACCGATGGCAGAAATGCTGAAAGTATTCCCGGGGTCAATGTGATCCTGGAATCACAAAAAGGCACAGTCACAGATATAAACGGCAGGTTTCAGATGGAACTGGATGCCGGCGAATACCAGTTGACCTTTAGTTTCATTGGATATTCAAGTGTCAGAAGAAAAGTCAACCTGGGCAAAGGTGAGGTAAAAACGCTGAATATACAGTTGATTGAAGAATCAAAACTTTTGAATACTGTTGTGGTATCAGGAAGTGCTTATGAAAAGAAAATAGAAGAAGAAATCATTTCGATTGATGTTGTCAAACCCTACATGATACAAAACATCAATGCAACTGATGTAAGCCAGGCTCTTGAGCACGTGCCGGGTGTAAAAATTACGGACGGGCAGATCAACATACGGGGAGGAAGTGGTTATTCTTACGGAACAGGAAGCCGTGTGCAGGTTATTGTTGACGGCCAGTCTTACCTTTCACCCGATCTGGGTGAAGTAAGATGGAAATTTATACCTGTCGACAACATAGAACAGGTGGAGGTGATCAAGGGTGCTTCTTCTGTTCTTTACGGTTCTGCCTCCATGAACGGTGTAGTCAGCGTGCTGACCGGCTGGCCAAAAAGTGAACCCGAAACTTACCTCACCTTTTATCAGGGTATTTACCTTAATCCAAAAAGACCGGAACTGGCATGGTGGGGACGTGAAACCGAGGAAATACACAGGCCCATGTTTACCGGATTAAGTTTATTGCATAAGCAAAAAATCAAAAACCTTGATGTGGTTGCCAACATGACTATGAATTACAACAGCAGCTACCTGAAAGGCATTGACGAATATAAAGCCGGGATTAATTTCAAACTTCGTTACAGGTTCCCCAAACTGAACAGGCTCACCATAGGGCTCAACGGGAATGTTATGTACGAACAGAATATGAGATTCACATTCTTCAACGATTCTGATGCTGGTGCATACACACCTTATCCCGGGTCAACAACATACGACCGCTATCTGATGGCAACCTTAAATCCTTATGTTCAGTATTTTACAAAAAAAGGTGACAAACACCTTTTGCGCTTTATGTATTTCGGCATTGAATATGTAAGGCTTGAAAAATATTATGATGCCACCAATAACACGCCTGCCAGCCTCATCACCTTATCATACCAGTTCCAGAAAAAGATGCGTAAAAATATAGTATGGACAACAGGCTTAGATGCTTCATACGCCTGGGTAAAAAACAATTATATGTTTTACGGGGTCACACCCTTTACATTCTTTGCAGGCATATATACTCAAATCGAACAGAAATTCAATCGTCTTACCATACAAACCGGACTGCGTGATGAGATATACGGCCTTACCGGTCTCAAAAGTATGAGTCCTGAATATTATGAAAAAGTATCGTATAACACCATAGCTCAAACATCAAAGCCAACTTTCAGAGGAGGGCTTAACTACAAGCTTACACGAAGCACTTTTTTTAGGGCATCTTTCGGACAGGCTTACCGGTTTCCTGCAGTATCCGAAGTCTTTTTACACGGAAGTATTGGTGATGCTTTGTCTATCTTCCCCAACCTGGATCTGAAGCCTGAATCAGGCTGGAATATTGAAACCGGAGTCAAACAGGAGGTAAAGTTTTTAAACTGGAAAGGATATCTTGACCTCGCGCTATTTTGGATGGAGCTTAAGAATTACATCACCTATACTTTCAGTAAATTCGGCAGCGGGAGCAGTATGGTGGATTTTGGATTCAAAGCAACAAATATTGCCCAGGCAAGAATCACAGGTTTTGAACTCAGTGTTATTGGCGAAGGTAATATAGGTCCTGTTTCTGCCAGAATTTTCGGAGGCTATACATATATATACCCCGGAGATCTTCAATCCGATACATCCCAGCGGAACCTGGGTAAATACTTCAGCAACCTTTGGTCAAGCATCAAACGCGACTCTGTCGGCATCAACAGCATATTGCCATATCGTAACCGTCATATTTTCAGACTCGATGTTGAATGCGGGTATAAGAATCTCGGCCTGGGTTTCACTGTGAATTACAACAGCCCCATCGAAAGGATTGATGATTATTACAAATTACTCGATGTTGAAATAAAGGGAATAAGCTCTTTTACGGAAAAATATTCTCACGGAACCTTACTGCTTGATGCCCGGATATCTTATACGTACAAAGGAAAACATAAAATCTCTCTGCTTATTAAAAATCTGGCCAATGTGGAGTATGCTGACAGGCCGGGCTATTTAGGGCCTCCACGTTCCATTACCTTACAATACCATCTTGATCTGTAACTTCAATATTTGGGTTAAAAACGATCTGCATTTATAACAAATTTGTACTTTTACATAAATTTTGTTCAGTTTTTCGATATTGTTTTTAATATGAAAAAAATTGTTTTTCTTATATTTATAATCCTTTCCCATTATTCTTTTTCCCAGAAAACTGTAATAAAGGGAAAAATTATTGACGGAAAAACCTCGGAAACCATTCCGGGAGTGAATGTTTTTATTGACAGTTTAAGAGGAACTGTAAGCGATATTAACGGGATGTTCATGATAGATGTTCAACCGGGGAAATACCAGGTCAATTTCAGCTTCATAGGATATACCCGACTTAAAAAAAATATCAGTATTAATAAGGGAGAAACCAAAATCATTAATGTTCAACTGAATGAAGAATCTAAGCTTCTTAATACTGTTGTTGTTTCGGGAAGTGCCTATGAAAAAAAGGTTGAAGAAGAAATTGTATCCATAGATGTTGTTAAACCTTATCTGATACAAAACAACAATGCCACTGATCTCAGCCAGACCATCGAACGTGTACCCGGTGTAAAAGTGACTGACGGGCAGACAAGCATTAGGGGCGGAAGCGGTTACTCTTACGGCACAGGCAGCAGGGTGCAGGTTATCGTTGACGGACAATCATACCTTTCTCCTGACCTGGGGGAAGTGAGGTGGAAATTTATCCCTCTGGATAACATTGAGCAGGTCGAAGTCATTAAAGGTGCCTCATCCGTTTTATACGGATCGGCATCGATGAATGGGGTCATTAATATATTAACCGGTTGGGCAACAACCAAACCGGAGACTCAGTTTAAATTCTACCAGGGGATGTACGGCTCTCCCAAAAGAAATGAACTGGCATGGTGGGAACGGGAATCGGAAGAAATACATATTCCTACATATAGTGGTGCAAGCTTTTTGCATAAACAAAAATTCGGAAATTTTGATTTGGTTGTTGGAGGAGTTCTTTCTTCTCACCAAAGTTACCTGAAGGATATTGATGAATATAAAGCAGGTATCAATTTTAAAACCCGTTACAGACCTGCGAAAATGAAAGGTTTAACTTTCGGTATCAACGGAAATATCCTGTACGAACGTAATATGCGGTTTATCTTCTTCAAGAATGCAGACACATCCGGTTATATTCCTTTTCCGGGCACAAATACCCATGACAGGTTCCTGCTCATTTCAATTTGCCCCTACGTCCAGTACTTTACTCCTAAAAATGGAAGGCATGTCTTCAGGTTCATGTATTTTAACATGACTACTTTTAAATCTCAAAAATATAACAGATATAAGGAAACAACCCCGGCGAACCTGCTTACGCTTGCCTATCAGTATCAGAAAAGGCTCAGGGGTAATATAGTATGGACCACTGGCCTGGATGCATCTTATGGCTGGATGAAAAGCAATTATTTTTTTTATGGTGTGACACCAAAAACTTTTTTTGCAGGATTGTATTCGCAAATAGAACAGAAATTCGGTCGTCTTACTGTTCAGGTTGGTTTGCGTGATGAAATATACGGTGTTACAGATATCAAAGGTATTGATCCAGCAGTCTACGGTGATATTTCATACAATACAATTGCCCAGACCTCAAAGCCAACATTCAGGGGAGGACTGAATTACAAAATCACTAATAGTACTTTCTTCAGGGCATCTTTCGGGCAGGCATACCGTTTCCCGGCCGTTTCAGAAGTCTTCCTGAACGGCAGCCTGGGAGATGCCATCAGGATCTTCCCAAATACAAAGATAAAACCCGAATCAGGCTGGAATCTTGAAGCCGGCCTGAAACAAGAGGTTAAAATTAGTAACTGGAGAGGATATCTTGACCTGGCTCTTTTCTGGATGGAATATAAAAATTACATAACATACGTATTCAGTAAGTATGGGGCGGGTAACGAGCTGATTGATTTCGGATTCAGAGCCGACAATGTGAGTCGGGCAAGGATTACCGGGCTTGAATTATCAGCTATTGGAGAAGGGATGATAGGGCCTGTATCTTTCCGTATCTTCGGTGGATATACATTTACTTATCCCGGCGATCTGCAATCAGATACCAGCCAAATAAGGTACAGTAAATATTTCGAAAATATGTGGGCTACCATCAAGGGTGATTCCATTAACCTGAAAAGCATACTCCCCTACCGCAACCGCCATATGGCTCGACTGGATATTGAAGCTGAGTACAGGAACTTCGGACTTGGGTTCAGCATCAACTATAACAGCCAGATCCAGCGAGTTGATGATTATTACATCCTTTTTAATTCTATTATTCAGGGCATCAACACTTACATTGACAGGTACAATAAGGGTGCTTTACTGCTGGACGGGCGTGTTTCTTTCACCTTCAAAGAAAAACACAAAATAACATTCCTTGTTAAAAACATTACCAATATTGAATATTCTGACCGCCCGGGTCTGATCGGACCACCAAGAAGCTATTCATTGCAGTATGTTTTAAATTTGTAGAATGACAATTTATTTGACTAAATTTATTATTTATTTAAGTATATTTCCTCTATAAATCATTTTTCAACTTTATCAAAGGATTGTTTATTGTGCAGACATTCAGTATTCTGCAAAGCAAGAGGCGGAAAACAAGGCAAAATAAATTAGCATCCGAAAAATC
>Ga0114951_10001203_pt1 | contig 32912 bp, 28 predicted proteins | sample AM7aDNAmetaG_FD_88677 | JGI IMG/M metagenome (GOLD analysis project Ga0114951, IMG submission 88677) | Freshwater microbial communities from Finland to study Microbial Dark Matter (Phase II) - AM7a DNA metaG | ecosystem: Environmental > Aquatic > Freshwater > Lake | place: Finland: Lake Alinen... | reverse complement strand
GTTCTTTCAGAGCAACATCCAAGATAACAAGGATTGAAACTAATAAATGGTGTGCCGTCTTTGCCTGATATTTCCTTTCAGAGCAACATCCAAGATAACAAGGATTGAAACCAACTTTGGGAGATGAACTTACATTGTATGGTGGACTTTCAGAGCAACATCCAAGATAACAAGGATTGAAACAAGGAACAGGCAAATCAAGCCCGACCACCGGATCACTTTCAGAGCAACATCCAAGATAACAAGGATTGAAACTAAGATACAAAAAGACATATCTTGTAAGGATTATGACTTTCAGAGCAACATCCAAGATAACAAGGATTGAAACTTTAGATAAACACTGTAAGACGGAGGAGCAACATCTTTCAGAGCAACATCCAAGATAACAAGGATTGAAACCGTCTAGATTCATAAAAACAATGACGAGAACAATCTTTCAGAGCAACATCCAAGATAACAAGGATTGAAACTCGTCTCAACTTCATCCTTAAGACGTTCCCAGATCTTTCAGAGCAACATCCAAGATAACAAGGATTGAAACTCAGTCTGAACGTCCAGGGTGATCCAAGCATCTTTCCTTTCAGAGCAACATCCAAGATAACAAGGATTGAAACACACCTGACTTTGTGTATTACTTGCTGCTGCCGACTTTCAGAGCAACATCCAAGATAACAAGGATTGAAACACCTCCTAATGCTCTCACTCTAGCGTTTTTGTTACTTTCAGAGCAACATCCAAGATAACAAGGATTGAAACACGCTGTAAGAACTCCACCAAAAAGGCCGACGTTCTTTCAGAGCAACATCCAAGATAACAAGGATTGAAACCCAAGTTTTGGTCGCATATCCAAAAAAACTCTACGCTTTCAGAGCAACATCCAAGATAACAAGGATTGAAACTAGAGAGTATTCGACACCTGGACCTATCGACTGGTCTTTCAGAGCAACATCCAAGATAACAAGGATTGAAACTCGGATTCTCAATGTCCCGAACGCAGACGTTTTAACTTTCAGAGCAACATCCAAGATAACAAGGATTGAAACATGAGTTTGGAACTCCTGCACCCCAGGCACATATCTTTCAGAGCAACATCCAAGATAACAAGGATTGAAACTAACCAGGTCAAGATGTTTTCTGAATGCCTTTCTCAAACTTTCAGAGCAACATCCAAGATAACAAGGATTGAAACTTGCCGGTTCTTATGATTGGCATGGAGAATCAGAATCTTTCAGAGCAACATCCAAGATAACAAGGATTGAAACACGCCGCTAATGCCGATACTGCCTTTAAAGACACTCTTTCAGAGCAACATCCAAGATAACAAGGATTGAAACTATGATCTATCTGGCCAGTGGTTGATATGTCAGTCTCTCTTTCAGAGCAACATCCAAGATAACAAGGATTGAAACCAAGTCCTACATTTCTTTACAGTCAGTTGTACCACCTTTCAGAGCAACATCCAAGATAACAAGGATTGAAACATGATATCTGAACATGGTTCTAGTCCGAGTAATCTTTCAGAGCAACATCCAAGATAACAAGGATTGAAACAATCTGCATAAAAAAATGGAAGAAGTCCGAATAAACTTTGAACCTTGATTCCCGTTAACACATAACAATTTGGAAGTATCATGGCTGGTATTGTCTATCAAAAAGATTCTCATTCAAAACATATAAATATGAATAATCATTCATATCTAATAAGTATGAAAAAAATGAATTGTGTGAAAAATGAGGGTCTTGTAGATGAATTTGTAACCCCTCGAAAGGGAAAGACGAAACACCTCTTCGGGAGCGTGAAAGTTGGGGAACGGGGGCAGATAGTTATCCCGAAGGAAGCCCGGGAGATCTTTGATATCAAGCCAGGTGATATCCTACTCGTGCTAGGTGATATAGACCGCGGAATTGCACTTGTAAAAGCCGATTTATTACAGGAATTTGCAAAGACTATCCTTGAATCATCAAGCCACCCAAAGGATGAATAAATGGGGTTGAAATAATTGAAAATTATCATATTAAATGGCAGCCCGAAAGGGGATGTAAGTGTCACAATGCAGTATGTTGCATATATGCAGAAAAAATTTCCAGACCATAATTATCAAACCCTCAATGTTGCACAGGATATTAGGAAGATAGAAAAGAATGAGGAATTATTTGCCAGTTTAATGGAAACGGTAAGATCTGCAGATATTGTAATCTGGGCATTTCCACTTTATTATTTGCTCGTGTGTTCTCAATACAAGCAGTTTATAGAACTTGTCTTTGAACGTCAAAGCGGGAACGTATTTTCTGGAAAATATACTGCATCTCTCTCTACATCCATCCATTTTTTTGACCAGACTGCTCACAATTACGTGCATTCAATCTGCGATGATCTCGACATGAAATACTGTGGTTTTTACTCTGCTGAAATGATGGATCTACTCAAGGAAGAGGAACGTAATAGGTTTCAAAAATTTTTAAACCTTTTATTTACCGCGGTAAAGGAAAAAATATCGTTCCAGCGTGAAAATGCACAACTAGTATTTTCATCCTGGTCTTACGTACCTGGACCTGAAGTTAAATCCTTTGAAACCAGCGGGAAAAAAGTTGTTATTCTTACAGATTCCCGTGATAAGTCAGCCAATTGTCAAAAAATGAATGATAGGCTTATGCAAGCCTTCTCTCTTAGCGCCGAGCTCGTCAACCTGCATGATATAGATATCCGGAGCGGTTGTCTTGGCTGTTGCAGATGCGGTTATGATAATGTCTGCGTCTATTCTGACGGATACCATGACTTTTATATAAAGTTACTGGGAAAAGCAGACATAATTGTGATGTCAGGGACAGTTCATGACCGTTACCTTTCATCAACCTGGAAGCAGTTTTTTGATCGTAGTTTCTTCAAAGGGCATATTCCAGGTCTTAAAGGCAAGCAGATTGGTTTTGTTATTTCAGGACCACTCGCCCAGTTGCCATATCTCAGAGAAGCCCTTTCGGCATGGGCCGATAATGGAGGATGTCATGCCCTCTTTGTAACGGATGAAGTCGGGAATTCTGAAAAACTTGATGAATTGCTTGATGCAACAGCCATCCGTCTTTTAAGGTGTGCAGAGGCTGGTTACATCCCTCCACCTACGTTTTATTCTGTAGGTGGCCATAAAATATTCCGTGATAATATATATGGGAATATGCGAATCGCCTTCCAGGCTGATTACCGGTACTACAAGACGCATCGGATGTTTGATTTCCCACAGAAGGACTTTAAAACGAGAATTTTCAATATATTTTTCACACCCTTGATCAAAATCCGAGGTATCCGGAAAAAAGTTTTTTCCAATCTAAAACATCATATGATTAAGCCATTTGAGAGTGTACTTAAAAATGCCTGAACGATCTCTGGAATTGTAAATATGAAATATTCAACATTTATTTCAAATAATACATGAAGACCATGGTTGAGTTCACCAATAAAAGAATAATATTTTCAACTTACACCTGGATTCACATAACCTTGATATATTAAAGAAATCATTTTTTCACACTATAACAAGCGATTAGATATAACAAACTACGTTAAACATGAATATTTTATTATCACATACTTATTCTGCTATGTCGACTGGAAAACCGTTCAGGTTTCCTCCGGGAAAGGATCTCGCAGAGGAACTTAGCATTGCTATGAAACGGATCGAAGCCTATGGTATCGTCTATCCTAATTGTTATTACCCAATGCTTTTAGAGAAGTATACAAGGGAGACAATCCTCCATCCCAATATCCTTATGATCATCGGTAAATCACGGATCAACAACCATTTCTTCTATTCCACTTTGCTCCAAAAAATGGGCAGACTCCTTGATTACGGTTGCGGTACTGGTGATAATGTCAGGCAGTTAATCCGTTCTTGTAAATGCATGGTCTACACTTAAACCAGGTGGTATCTTTTTCGGTTCTACGCTTGGACTTGAGGATGGGACTGTTAAGTCACCGGGTGAATATGGACCGCCTGGATTGATGTCAAAATAATTTAGTCCAGAAAGATTTACACAGGGAAACTGTCAACTAATTTTATTCCGGTTCAGTCGAAGGTACGACTATAACCGAACTATGGTGTATTTGTGATTCAATAGAATTTTTTATATGGTTAAGTATATCCTGGACTTCACCCATTTTTTTCTCTCTATCGAATTCAAGAAAAATCTCAATGTATACCGTGCTTCCTGACCTGCGGGACCTGACTCCATGAAGTGCAGTGTAATCATTGAAAAACTCTGCCAGGTAGCGGACAATTATTATCTGGAGTTCCTCGTCAAGTGTCTTATCGAGGAGGTCCGGGAGCGAGGACTGAATTACGTGCAACCCTGAAAACAGAAGGAAACCAGCAATAATAAATGATGCAAACGGGTCGATATAATATGACCAGACATATTGATAGAGTGCAATACTTAAAACAAGGGAAGATAGGACTGCAAAGTCAGAAAAAGCCTTTGCTCTAAAGAGTCGCCACTGGGAGTCCATTATTGGAGATGGATCCATTTTATTTATCCTGTAATTTTTTCGCCATAGCCAGGTATTCGTGCAGACTCCAATGATCATCATGATGATACCAAGATAAGCCCCTTCATGCACTATTGATTCAGGGAATTTTATCCTGTAAATTGCCACACCAAATACCAAAAGTAGCGAGACGAACATCAGGCCGCCTGTAAGGATACTGGTTATTGTTTCCAGTTTTCCCATACCATAATCGTAGGTTCCGATATCACCCTTCGCCATCTTGCGGATAGTAAGGTAAGAGAAAAACGTTGCACAGATCTCGTTTCCGCACTTTACGACGTCTGCAAACATCACAATTGAACCTGAAAGGACAGCCGCAACAATGTCAGGGATCCAGAGCACAAAATCGACAACGAGGCTCGTAAGTACGGTCTTCTGCTTCCTTGCGAGGTCCACTTCACCCCTCATATCCTCTGACAATAAAGATGTCATAAACGAAGTTCAATTTCTTTTTTGGATTAATTTTTAAATAATATTACCCAAACAACTCTTTTGACCGCTCCAGAGCTTCCACTGCAGGAAGTTTCTTTCCAGTTAGAAACTCAATGCATGCTCCACCTCCAGTTGACATATGGGTAAAGTTTCCCTCAATACCAAGTTTCTCAATTACTGCAGCGGTGTGCCCGCCACCACATACTGAGAACTTTGAGTGGGATGCAGCTTTTAGAAGTTCATAAGTCCCTAAAGCAAAGTCAGGTTCCTCAAAGACTCCGGCCGGGCCATTGAAGACCACGGTTCCCGCTTTCTTCAATATACCTGAAAATTTTGTAATCGACTCTGTGCCAAGGTCCAGAACAGGACTATCTTCAGGAATCCCGGAGACGGGATATTCTTCCCTTTTATTGTCTACCCTGACCGCTACAAATTCAGGTACCAGTAATTTTTCAGAATAATCTTTCAGCAAATCTTTCGCGTCAAGAACAAGAGTTTCATAACCAAGCTGGCTAATCAATTGTCCTGACGGTTTTCCAAGATTAATACCGGCTGCAAGCAGGAAGAGATTTGCGACAACACCGATGACCATAACAAAATCTGCAATTCCATTCTCCAGGACATTTCTTGCTACAGCAATCGAATCATCGGCTTTTGTCCCACCAAGGACCATGACGACCGGTCTCGGGGCATCAGTAAAGACTCGTGAGAGGTTTTTCACCTCTTTTTCCATAAGGAGGCCAGCAGCTGAACGCATCATCATCGGGAGACCAACAACACTTGGTTGTGATCTATGTGCCGTCCCAAAAGCATCATTAATGAAAAAATCCCCCATCTTTGCAAGATTTTTAACAAAATGAGTATTTACAGCTTCTTCAGGCTTCATTATCAGGTTTTCTTCTGCATTGAACCTGACATTCTCAAGCATCAGAACCTCACCCACTTTCAGTGATCTGACCTTCTCCCTCACGGACTGGCCAAATATCTCGTCAATATAAATGACAGGTTTTTTCAGGAGAGTCGCGAGCCTCTCTGAATGCATGGATAAAGTGGAGAAATCCCTCTTCCCGGGACGGCTCTGATGTGTAAGGATGACCACTTTTGAATCTTCAAGTGCCTGGAGGGTTGGGATTATCTCGCGAAACCTTTTGTCATCAAGGATGGTAAGTGAGGCCGGATCAATAGGGGAATTGAGATCAAGCCTTACGAGAACTGTTCTGCCTTCGGTTGCAAGGTCTTCAATTCCATTGATCGGCATTATTTACACGTCCTTTTTTTATACTGATGTTCTTGCTTTGATCTTCTTTAACCTGAATAATTCTTCACGTTCCATCTCGTCAAGCCTCATCTTGATGAAATCACGGGCTTCGGTGAGTTCAGGAATTACTTTGTACTCAAGGGCATTGACTCTGCGTTTTGTTGATTCTATCTCCTCAAGGAGCTTCTTCATAGTTGTCTCTATCTCAGCACTCTTGATAATTGCATCAACGAGGTCCTCAAAAGAGGATGCCGTATCGTCAATTATGGACGTGGTCCCAAGGACCCCGTAGCCCCTGTCCATAATTCCTTTTTTCACCTTGCTCGCCTTTATTTCAGGAACAACCACACCCATTATGTTTTTGCTGGTCAACTCGATATTAGGCACTTCATTTACAGAGAATGCAGCTGATTTCACACCTATCGCTCCTTCGATGGTATTTGCAACTGCCATCCTTTCGACTGCCTTTTCATATCGTGTATCAAGCTCACTACGGGTGTTCTTTGCCTGTCCCAGGATCTTGAAGAACTCAAGAATGAGCCCGTCCCGCTTCATCTTGAGGAGTTTGTAGCCTCTCTCTGAGAGGGCAATCCTGCGTTTGAGGCTTATTAGTTCTGAACGTGTTGGCTTTACGTCTCTCAGTGCCATGAGAGTCTCCCTTAAGCCTTTGCGCCTTCGCGGACTTTCGGGTGGAACTTCTGGATAAGTTCACGGTCAATCCTTACGAGTTGCTCTATAGGCAGCGTTGCGAGGAGATCCCAGCCGATATCCAGGGTATTTGCAATAGTCCGGTCTTCATCGCTCCCTTGTTTTACGAATTTTTGTTCGTAAAGATCGGCAAACTCAAGGAAGAGTTTATCACGGTCAGAGAGGGCCTCTTTACCAACAATTGCGACAAGACCCCGAAGATCATTACCTTCTGCATAAGCAGCATAAATCTGGTCTGATACTTTTTTATGGTCTTCACGGGTCTGGCCTTTTCCTATTCCAAGGTTCATCAGACGGGAGAGTGATGGAAGCACGTTAATCGGGGGATAAATGCCTTTACGGTGAAGGTCACGTGAGACAACTATCTGACCCTCTGTAATGTAACCGGTAAGGTCGGGAATCGGGTGTGTGATATCGTCACCTGGCATTGTCAGAATCGGGATCTGGGTAACTGAACCATTCTTCCCCTTGATAATTCCTGCACGCTCGTAGATACTTGCTAGGTCAGTATACATGTAACCCGGATATCCACGTCTTCCAGGGACTTCTTCACGGGCTGCACCTATCTGACGGAGAGCTTCACAGTAGTTTGTCATGTCAGTAAGGATGACAAGCACGTGCATTCCTAGTTCGAATGCCAGGTACTCTGCAGTAGTAAGGGCGAGCCTTGGCGTAATGATACGCTCGACTGCCGGGTCATCTGCAAGGTTCAGGAAGACCACCGCACGCTCAAGTGCTCCTGTTTTCTCGAAGTCCTGCATAAAGTAGTTGGCTTCCTCTTTTGTGATACCCATCGCAGCGAATACTACGGCGAACGGCTCCTTTGACCCAGGGACTTTTGCTTGTCTTGCAATTTGGAGTGCCACATTATTGTGTGGCAGTCCGGCACCTGAGAATATCGGAAGTTTCTGACCACGAACCAGCGTGTTCATACCGTCAATCGTTGAAATACCCGTCTGAATGAAATCGTGAGGTGAAGCTCTCGCATATGGATTGATAGCAGCTCCCGTGATGTCAAGCCGTTTCTCAGGGACGATATCCGGTCCACCATCGATAGGTTTTCCACCACCAGAGAGGATTCTTCCGAGCATGTCACGGCCGACAGGCATCTTGATTGTCTCGCCTGTGAACCTGATGCCACTGTCCTTTCCAATTCCTGCGGTGGTCTCAAAGACCTGGACAACGACGACCTCGTCACTTGTATCAAGGACCTGACCGCGTTTCACGGTTCCATCATGGCAGACTATATTCACAAGTTCACTATAACCGATAGGTTCTGTCTTTTCGACAAAGACGAGTGGTCCTGCAATTTTTGTGATTGTCTTGTATTCCTTCATGATGCTGACCTCAGTGCATTGAATTCGTTCTCCATATCAGCCTCAATCTTCTGAAGGGCAGGTATATATTCCTCGATAAATTTAATCTGCTGAAGCTCGTTCTTTGACTTGACACTAATTATCTGAAGTGGTGAGACACCTGCAAGCTGTGCTGCATATGCCAGGTCAGCAAAGTGCCTGATTGCCTTCATCATCGCATACTGCTTTGTCATGTCACAGAATGTGTCAACTTTATCGTAAGCATTCTGCTGGAGGAAGATCTCACGGATCATACGTGCTATCTCGATAGTTAACTGTTCAGCATCAGGGAGTGCATCCGAACCTACGAGCTGAACTATCTCCTGGAGTTCCGCCTCTTTCTGGAGGACTTCCATTGCCCAGGAACGCAACTTGTTCCATTCGGGTGAGACCTCCTTGTCATACCAGTCATGAAGCTGCTCAAGATAAAGTGAATAGGAGTTCAACCAGTTGATGGCAGGGAAGTGGCGCCTCTGTGAAAGTTTTGCATCGAGTGCCCAGAATACTTTCACTATACGTAGTGTATTCTGGGTAACCGGTTCACTAAAGTCACCACCAGGCGGTGAAACCGCACCTATGACAGATACGGACCCGCGTGCACCGTTAAGTGTATGTACCAGTCCTGCACGCTCATAAAATTCAGAAAGACGTGCTGCAAGGTAAGCCGGGTATCCTTCTTCACCTGGCATCTCTTCAAGCCTGCTTGATATTTCACGCATTGCTTCGGCCCAGCGTGATGTTGAGTCTGCCATGAGTGAGACATCGTATCCCATATCCCTGAAGTATTCTGCAATTGTGATCCCTGTATAAACTGAAGCTTCACGGGCGGCAACAGGCATATTACTTGTATTTGCAATAAGCACGGTACGCTCCATGAGTGGCTTACCTGTTTTAGGATCCTCAAGCTCTGGGAATTCAGTAAGCACTTCGGTCATCTCGTTTCCACGCTCACCGCATCCAATGTAAACAACTATCTCTGCATCACTCCATTTTGCAAGCTGCTGCTGGGTGACCGTCTTTCCACTCCCGAAAGGACCCGGGATTGCTGCAGTTCCACCTTTTGCAATTGGAAAGAGACCGTCCAATATTCTCTGACCCGTAATGAGCGGGATAGTCGGATTCATTTTTTCAGTGACTGGTCTTGGTACACGGACCGGCCACTTCTGCATCATAGGTAATTCTACCCCGTTATCAAGAGTGCAGACAATTTCCTCAACTGTAAACAAACCGCTTTTTATACTCTTTACCTTTCCGCCATTCACTTTAGGGGGTACCATCACCTTGTGAACAATGTTTGTCTCCTGTACTTCACCTATAATGGAACCTGGTTTTACAGTATCCCCCTCTTTAACAATGGGCTTAAATTCCCATTTCTTATCCCTGGGGAGACCGGGTGCAGAAACACCACGCTCAATGAAATCTCCCATCTTCTGTACAAGGACCTCGAGTGGACGCTGGATACCATCATAGATACTCGTGAGGAGCCCAGGTCCAAGCTCTATTGAAAGAGGAAGTCCGGTATTGATCACTGGTTCACCAGGTCTTATCCCTGATGTATCTTCGTAAACCTGAATGATCACCTCATCACGCTGAATTTTGATAACCTCGCCCATAAGGCCTTCATTACCCACCTGCACTAGGTCGTACATATGGGCGTCGAGGTTTACAGCCGTAACGACCGGACCTGCAATCCTCTTTAGTTTGCCACCACTGGCTTGTTTCGAATTGTCTTTTACTTCCACAGATCAACACCCACCGAACGTTTTATCCGCTCCCGAATTGAGAGCCCGCCTTCTTCTCCTCCCAGTGCGATGACTGTGGGTTTCACCGAGTCCTCAAGGATATTCTGGAGACGCCGGGGAACCCTTTCCATATCTTTTGAGTTCATTACGAGAATTCCGACATTCGGATCAGATAGAATCCCATTGATAGTGGAAACAAGTGCATCATCACTCTCAAAAGTATAAGTCTGTCGAATACCGGCAAGCCGGAAGCCAAGGATAAACTCACTATTTCCGATAACTGCTATCTCCATATCAGATCACCAGAAATTCTCTGATCCGCTCAGGGGAAAGCCCGGACTCCTTTCCACGTGCAAGAGCCCGCAGATTGAAGACTTCGTATTTCTTCTTTTCCAGGTACACGAGGATAGGATGAATGGAAAACGGGTGCATCTTTGACATCCGCTCCATTTCAGAGAGCTGAATCCTTGTCAGTTCACTTTCTGCTTCACGGATAGAATGGATATTTCTAAGTTGTTCCTGAGCTTCGAGAATCGGATGCCGGTTAAGTTTCCCTCTAAGCGTATCGATGAACTCGTCATGGGTTGGAAGACTGTTTAATGTCTGGAGTTCATCAGGTGTAAATGACCCGCCAGGGATCATCATATCCCGGACATCTTCCTCGAAACCATCAGCCCTAATCCGAAAGAGGTTCTTGATATTAATAATATCAATATCGAGCCTGAGAAAAGAGATAAAATCGTTTCCTCCCTTTATGCCTCCTTCAGCGTCTGAAAGGATCTCAGCGTACATCGATTTGTAGAGTTCATTCTCAACCTTTGAGAATGATCCTTTTTCGATAGCCCCCTGAAATTCTTTTTGAAGGACAGGATACATCCGTGTCTTTTTGAGTGCCTCAATTACTCTCTCAGGAGAGTCTTCTGAGATAAGACGGTCGAGCATGAGCCTGTCGAGACCACCTGCGGGAATTAAAACTTCTTTTATCTTCCCTGCTTTCATTCCCTGAAGTTTACCCCTGAGTATATTGAGCACATTCTGAATATCCCAACGCCTGAGATATGCTTTTGTGAACTGTTTCAGAGAACCTGGAGTGATCTCAAGAATTTTCTGATATTCCTTTGCAAGGTTCCATGAAAGACCGATCTCAAAGAGATCAATCCCTTCGAAGAACTGAGCGTTCTCGTCTATCTCCTTTTTATATTCTGTTTCTTCAATAAACCTGGTAATTTCAGGGAGGGTCATCTGAAGCATACGAAGGTATTCCTCTTTCGGGAGGAGCTTCGCTTTTCTGACACGCATCCGTGTGCAGACGTAGATATAAGGAGCAAGGCCGCTCCTTACTTCAGTCACTCATTCACCCCCTTTATCCGAAAAGGATATCAGATGCATCTTTAAGCCCTGTTTCCCATACCGCATTCAGAAATGTGCGGTATGTATAGTCAATCTTTAAATAGCCATCATCACTCTCGATGATAACGCCGCCTTCAATTGCCGTTGCATCACCCACTTTGTACCCTTCTAGTACCTTATCTTCGGATACAAGACTTTTAAGGATACCAGTTTGATCTTCATTACAATGGACAGTCCCTTCAGGTATCTCCTGTTTTGCCTTAAGGAGAAGGGTCCGAAGGGCTTCCTTGTGGAAACTCTCTGGAAGGGCCAGGATCTTTGTAAGTGTCATTCCATAGACCTCATCAAGCAGGCTCTTCTGAGTGTTCAGGATTTCACGTTTTGCCACAAGGTGAGCAGCCGAGATATCCTGGGATACAAGATGGGCAGTCTGTCGCTCCATCTCATCTTCGGCTGATTTATGAATTACGGCTATCCGGTCACGTGCTGACTCAAGGATCTTTTTTACCTCACTTTGAGTTGAGTTCTTTATAACATCTGCTTCACTCTGCCCTTTTCCCCTGATCTCTTCAATGACCGCTTCAAGTCCCATGGTTGCACCATTAGGAGAACATGAGCAGGAGTGAGATAACAAGACCAAAGATCACAATTGTTTCGGGAATGACAGTGAACAGGAGACCAAGACCAAAAAAGTCCTTGTTTTCTGCAATAGCTCCTACAGCTGCTGCGCCTATTCCCATCTCTGCCACTCCGGTGCCGACTCCTGTGAGACCAACGGCGAGGCCGGCTCCAATTGCTTTAAGACCTGCCTGCTGTGCGTGAATCATATCAATTGTCAATGTTGCTGCTGTGCTTACATCTGCCATAATTAATCCTCTGTAAATCTTCTTTTCATTCCAAATGGATTGTACTTTTTGCCTCCACCTTTGTAGAACTTGGTGAAGAATTCAACATAATGCAACCTGATTGAGTGAAGGCCTCCACCTATCAGGCCTAGTGCAACGTTCATCACGTGACCGATAAGGAATACAAAAATACCGCCGATTATAACGAGTATTCCAAACGGTGTGATCGTTTTTAACTGAGGTGCTATCATGAGACCGATAGCAAGATAATTAGTTACCATCGCAATAGCGACGGAAGAGAGTCCGACAGCCATCAGACGTGCATAAGAGAGCACATGACTGATGATTGTTGGAAGTTCGATAATCTCAAGGACTGAATCCCTTGCAATGAATATTATCCCAAGAACCACAAGAACTCCCCCGATAATGGTTGCTATATTCAGCCCTGCTGCAACCACCGGGAGTGTACTGATATCGGGCATATACGGGATAACAAACTTTGAAAGAATCGCAATGAGAATTCCCCACATAACAAAGAGCCAGCCAAGGTTTGCAAAGACTGCCTTTATCCTGTGGGAGCCGTGATCCTGCTTTGCGTGATTGATAATTCCAAGGACTCTTCCGAGAGTGATATGAAACAGACCAATCCAGATAGTGAGGACCATAAGGCCCTGAATATTAGCCCCACCACCACTGGCAGCACTTTGTGTTGCAGCGTGAATGGTATAAACATTTTGAGGAATAAGCGTTCCCAGAAGCCATAAAAAGGCATTTCCTCCACCCCCTTCTCCACCACCAATTCCAAGGTGTCTGCTGAATATCAGCGGGTTCCAGGGGCATTCAAATCCAAGAAATTCTGAGAAGAGAATTCCGAAAAAAATACTAGAGATACTGGCATTTCTCAAAGTCTTAAGTAAAAGAGCACCACTCTCTCCTTTTAGATACTTTCTCAGTACAAGGCTCATTATAAGGAAGATCAACCCATATGCGATGTCGCCAATGATCATTCCGAAAAAGATCGGAAAGACGATGGAGACAAGGAGTGTCGGGTCAATTTCCGTATAATTAGGACGGGAATAAACGTCCATAAAAAGTTCTGTCGGTTTCGCAAAATTCGGGTTGTTGTACTCGACAGGAACTGAGTCATGTTCCAGGTCAACCGGAATTTCCTGAATATATATATGCTCTGCTGTGGCCCTGTTTAGTGACGATATAATGTCGTGGGTCTGCTGACTTGGTACCCAGCCTTCTGCAATGAACATACGTTCACTTGAAATGAATCTTAGTGGAGCCTCTGCCTTCTCAACATCTGTAGTCAGAAGTTCTTCACAGGCTACAAGGTAATTTGCATTCTCCTTAATTGCAGAATCCAGGTCTTTTTTTACGGTTTCAAGATGTTCTGCAGCTTTATTCTTCTCAGTTTCATAATACTGAGTTCTTATGGCAGCAGTTCCATTTTCGACCGGAACCGGAACTTCCTGGAATGCAGCATCAAGAAGGGTACGTTCAACTTCAGCTGCCCGTGATTTAGGTACTGCAGTAACTAAAAAACCACCTTGTTTTTCCTTTATAAATTCGCTCTCGTTTGGAACGGTCAGGACCATTTCACGTCCCAACTGCCCTGCAATAACAGACACGTTCTCATAGTCCCGAAGCAGTTCGAGAGGTATCTCTATAGGAACAAAAGGTTTTAATGCCTCGATCTTCTGTTCATAATCTTTAATTAAGTTTTCCAGTTTTGTCCTTTCAGTGAGAAGAGTCTCAATTGTGTGTTCTATTCCCGGAAGACGGGAACTAAGAGTCCCACGAATATCAGATGCCCTGACTTTCAGCTGGGTTTCAGAAAAAAGTTCCTCCGATGTCCCCGAAATAATCGAACGAAGTTTTACAAGTTCTCCTGAAACTTCGCCTGCACCCGGGAGGGGTGAACCAATTTTAAAACCCTGATACTCTTCCCGTGCTCCCTCCACAAATTCTTCTATATGAAATAAATTGAACCTGTAGAGTTCGCTTATTACAGCCTCCATCCTGTCCTTTGAGGCTACTATGAGGAGGCGGCTCATTGTTTTAGGTTTTAACATCTAGAGCCCTCTTAAACTGGGAGATAAGATAATCAACTGCTTTTTCCCGGTTTCGCAGTCCTCTGTCTGCCAGTTCTTTCGTTTTTCTTGATCCTTCAACAATAATCTCTTTACTCTTTATTTCTGCTGTTTGTCTGGCCTCAGAAATTTTTTGTTTTTTGTACTCCTCCATATCCTTTTGTGCCCCTGCGATGAGGTTGTCAGCCTCGAGCTCAGCATTAGCTAACATATGCCTGCGCTCTGCTTCAGCATCGCCGATCATCGTGCGGTACTCATCTTCAGTCGTTTTTATCTTTTTCAGGACCTCTGCCTTCATACAAATCTCCTGTCAGGGCATACTATTAGTTGGAGAAAAATTTACTTATAATTGTTGTTATTTTATACGGGAGGCGGGTCAGGGTAAGTACTCAAATAGACTACGTAACAGTAGGTTTTCTCCCTCAATATCTGGTGATAAGCCTTCTGCTACAATCATTTCCTCATCACCATAAAGAGAAACGCGAGAAAACTCCTCGGACGAGCAGATAATGTTTTGTTCAGGATGTGTACCCCTTTCAATGGTATGATTGAGATCTATTCTTCTCCCTGCAGAGACGACGTAACGCACCCTTTTTCCTCCAGGATGCCCTTTTGGAAGTACTACGAGAGGGAAGTGGTACCTGCCCGTAAGTAGGAGCAGGAGAACTGCCGGCTCAATCTCAAGTGATTCAGGCGCGGAAACAACAATAATGTCGCCATCGTGAACACCCAGACATACTTCTCCGTCATATGTCTCGATACAAAGTGAGAATCGTTCATAAACCGAGCTAATACAGATAAAAGATGATCTGCCCCGAAGGACGAGGCATTCATCAGGGATAGGTCGCTTAAACTTCCGAAACTTCGTCTGACTGACAGCTTGGGCAGACAGGATGCTTCCCTACTCCTTTAAACTTTTCACCGCAGTCTTTGCAACGGTACTCTTTTCCCTTGACCCGCTCATTTAATTCGACGTCCATCGGACCGCCAACACTACACATATGCCCTCACATACAGGTGACCCGGCTTCTATAAAAGGGTTTTGAATGTTTTTTCCTCGTAATGTGAAAAATATTTAAAATACAAAATTAAAGGCTATCATTGCCATAACAAGCATGATACAGGCGTGTTTTATTCCAGATTCCAGTGAATTTTCACCCATCTGGCCTGCAATCATTCCTGAAAATATGGCCTGTATAACACAGGTGTGGTACATAAGCCGTGTATAGGTCTGAATTGGAAAGTTACCAAGCATTGCAAATGCACCGGTCTTTGGAATCCCGGACGGGTCAACTTTTGACAGGACCGGGAGGAACTGGGTCGTAATCACGCCTACTACAAAGATGAAGACAAGAAAGGAGAGGTAAACTATTGCTGTGTAGACAAACATCTCTGCAAAGCGCTCCTTCTTTAGGACCTGAGACATCTTTGCATCACTTGCGGCAATTGTAAGGACCTCTGAAATTGAGCTACTCATTTCTGTTGCTTTTGTAATCAGGGTGACAGTCCTTGCAATAAGTGCAGTCTGCACCCTGTCTTCGAACCTTATGAGTGCATCCTGAATTGTCCCACCCCATTCAATGTCCCGTTTTATCCTTTTTACCTCATAAGAGAGGACACCAAGTTTGGTCTGGACCATTATCCCTATTGCCTGTGCGATTGTTAGGCCGACCTGGTTTATACCTGCCATACGCGAGAGAAAGTCAGGAATAAGTTCCTCCATCGCAAGGATCTCACGTCTCCAGAAATGGTAAAATATTGCAAAAGGGAAGAGCACAATCAAAGTACAGATAAAAATATGGTCGTCAATAAAATCGATCATGCTCTCCATATCTCCATGAAGAGGAAACAGATAAAGAATCACAAGAAAATAAACGATTGCAATAGGGATTGTGAAGATAAATGTACGGAAATAATTTTTGACAAAACCTTTGAAAGGGTCTTTTAAAAAATCGCGGATGTTACGAACACGGTCATAATTCCATAACTGTCGGAAGAGACCCTCTTCTCCTCTTACTTTTATAATTCTGATATCTGGAAATTCCCGAAGTGGAGTTTTATGTTTATACTGGGTTATTTTATCAACATCAATAGATATCATTGATATAAGGACAATAAATATAAGTGACCCGATTGGTAGAACTGCGTATGCAATTGCTGATAACTGCATCACGGCTGAACTACCCATCATTCCCATCACTACCATGATAATAATAAGGAAGAGGGGTCCTGCTACAAAGAGAGTCACATATGACTCTGCGACCATTCCAAGAAAGTTCAGGAACTGTTTCTGTTCAAAACGTGCCTCTTCCTGGTAGAGATGGACCCTTTCAGAGAAGAAAGTAGCAAGGTCGCCACCACTTTCAATCACAGACAGGGTATCCTGGATAAACTCCTTGAGTTTGTCTGAAGGAGTAGTGTCAAGGAGGTTGTGCAAGGAAGTAATAACATCATAACCAAAGAAATCTGCATCCCTGACTACCTGGCGGAATTCGAGAGCTATTTCACCATATATTATCGAGTTTTCAGCAAGCGAGCGAAAGATTGGTAAAAGTTGGGCTCCTCCTCTCCTCATCGCATACATGTACGCGACAGCATTATGAAGTGAAAGATTGATTCTCGTTGTTCTATTTGTCTTTTGCAATGAAGGCAGGTAGAGCATGATAAGGTATGCGATATAAAAACCTACGATAAAAGCTACAACCGCACCAATGACCTGCCCAAAAAAAGAGACAGGAATTCCTAAAATGTTTCCAGGAAAAGTATAGGCAATCGGACTTGAGATTCCTTTCCCTGCACTCATGATAAATATAATTCCTGAACTGAAAAAGCCAAGAAAAGCAAAGAGGACTCCGCATAGAATCGAAACAAGGATACAGGTGATAAGATAACGGGGGAGGGTCATCCCAACCCTCGCGGCTATCATATCAGTATGAAGCCTCTGGTAACGGATAGGGTCCTTCTCAATTCTTCGCTTTACAACTTCTGAAAATATCATTTAAGCACCGAGCGTAGATCACCGATATTTGAGAGAACAATTTGTGGATCGATATAATAGAAATGAAATATTCTTGAAACTTCGATATAATGGTGCACGTCCTGGGCTACAAGGGCCTCAATCACCGATTTACGTGCTGCTATCTCTGCATCCATCTGCTCTTTGCTCCAGCCCCTGTGGGTCATTATCTCGGCATAAACTTTTGAACGGCCGGTATATGTGAAAAAGTCCTTGATCGGGTCCCATTCAAAGACCGTGTTCACCATAACATTACCTCTGGCTGGGTCAATTCCTGCAATCTCGACTATCTCAAGCGAGCGACGCATCCTTGTGTGCCCTTCAAATACCTGTGCCTGGATGCTCATAATGTTTAAGGCCTGTAGCATGTTTCTTGGGACATTCAGGGGTTCACTCTCAAGTCTGTGAATTGCAGCGTCCACACTCCCTGCATGCATTGTCGAGAAGGTCGTGTGGCCTGTATTCATGGCCTGGAAGAGGGTATTCGCCTCAACTCCACGAACTTCACCAACAATGATATATTCAGGCCTCTGTCGCATTGCAGCTTTCAGGAGATCAAACATGCTTATTTTTACACCCGTCTCTATCACCGATTCACGCGACAGACTGGCTATCCAGTTTTCATGGTACAGAGTTATTTCGCGGGTATCTTCAATACTCACAATTTTTGACATCGGTGGAATGAAGAGTGAAACCGCGTTCAGGGACGTGGTCTTTCCTGAAGCGGTCCCTCCGATAAAGAGAAGACTTTTGTTGTTCTCAATTGAGATCCAGAAGTATACAAGTTCGTCGATACTAAATGTGCCAAAATTGAGGAGGTCAATAGGCGACATTGGATCAGACATAAATTTGCGTATTGTAAAACTACTCCCACGCGTCGTGACTTCACTACCAAAAGTGAGTTGTAGACGTGAACCACCAGGGAGAGTGGCATCGATGATGGGCGACCCGGTTGAAATATGTTTTCCTGACCTCTGTGCAAGAGTGATTGCAAGTTTATTCAGTGTTTCTTCGTCAAAAATCACATTTGTCTTGATATTCCGGTATTTCCTGTGGTAAAGAAAGAGGGGGATAAGGTGACCGTCGCACGAGATATCCTCAAGGTTCTCGTCTTTCATGAATGCATCAAGCCGGCCCCAGCCAAGGAAGTTCCTTATAAGGAAGTACTGAAGTTTGAATAGGGTTTTTTGACTGATAATAATTCCATATTCATCGAGAAGGCTGAACATCTTCTCATAGAGCAGACGTTTCCGGTCTTTCTGGAGGTCATCGTCTGACAGAATAAGAATATCCCGCATATCAGCAAATATCCGCTCAAGCAGTTCATATTCAAACTCGGTCATTGCGGGTTCGTATAATGAAAGTTCGAGAACGTTCTCTTTTTGGTTATTTACAATATATACGAGAGATCTTCCGTCTTCTATCCAGTATTCGTCGACTTTATTAAAACCATCAGGAATTGTTACATCAACAAGGGATCCATGTTTATCAGGGTCATATTCGATAAAATGATAAAGTTTTTTCCACCTGAAGATGTTTTTGAGCACCGAACCACCGGTTGACTTTTTCAATGGAACTGGAGCTTTCTTGCCTTTTTTCTGGGATGGCTGAGGTTTTTTACCTGGTTTCTTTGCCGTCACTTTTTTTGGTCCTGTTGTAACCGGCTTACCAGCCTGTTGATATGCGGGGGGTTTTGGGGTTATTGGTTTAGGTCCGGGTGTTGGTTGTTCCGGCCCTTTAACTGGTATATTATCAGTTGAATTTGATTTAGAAGTATCCAGAGTTCCCGGTTTATCTTTAACAGTAACTGGTTCTCCTTTTATCTGCCCGGTATCCTTTTTCGGTTTGGATTGGGCTTTCCCTTTTTTTTCCCCTCCGAATTTCGGAAGACGAAGACTGAATGCTATACTTCCCTACCCCCTGTTCTTACTTACAGTCCACTCTCATTATAAAATAATTAGTGGAACGCATGATAATAAATGGTTATGATGTTGTTGTATCGACTGTAATGTTAACTTGAGATTTTTCTCGCTTATTATATCTGAATTTTAACAAAATGACAGTAAAATATGCTTTATTACTGTACTTTTACAGATTGCTCAACAACCGGTCCAAAGAATCCAGGTGGTCCCCTCAACTGGAACCGGAGAATGTAACTTCCTGATTTTTCAGGTGCAGTCAACCGGAATCTGAAGTTTACGGTCTGTCCTTTTACAACGTATGGCACTGGAATTAGAATTTTGCCAGGGACAAATTCAAGTGTTGAATTATAGAGGGGCATAAGCGATGTACTATTCTCAGTCCAAACGGCATTACCGCTGTTTTCAAGGTTAATTGTTCCAATATATCCTCCTTTTCTCTTCATTATCGGGGGAATCACTAATTTCTGCAATATAGCGTCATAATCCTTTTCTGCAGGAGTTGTTTCTATTGTTGTAACATTTATGCGTGTTATTCCCTGAGACCTTGTGGCAGTAGGAGATACTGTAGGAGATGCTGTAGAGTAACGGGTGGAGAGGGGTAACAGGTCCTTGTCTATCGATGATCCACTCGGTATATTATATGGTGTTTCAATAAAACCATCAATATTTGTATTGGTACTCACCTGGCTGTAACCAGTCCCATCCGGGCTCCCCCAGTAATTTCCTCCGATGTAAGGACCTCCGACTATGTTTGTCCCCTTAGTCTTTACAGTATTCCATGAATTTCCCTGATTATTACCGATTAGGAGGACATTCCTTTGATTATTGAAATAATTATTATAGATTGTATTATTTCCGGATGAAACAATGATCAGTCCTGAATATGTGTTACCACTTACTTTGTTTCCTGTAACTGTTGTAAATTCAGCAGTTCCAAGCCAGATGCCATTGTAATTATTATTGATATCATTGTTTGTAAGATGTGTATTACTCTCGTTGAGAACTTCAACTCCATTAAAAAAATTATTACTGATTGTGTTGTCTACAACATTATTTCCATTGGACTCATAAAGGACAAGGCCTGATAAATTGCTGTTAAGTATCACATTGTTATTAATTTCGTTCTGATTTGAAACAATGAACTGTGCTCCGTTTGCACCATGATTAACGATACTGTTTCCGGAGAATTCGCTTCCATTTACAAAAGCAATATAAAGGCCATAGTTTCCGTTTTTATTCGCGCTATTACCTGTGACGGTATTAAAATCAGTATGCTGGAGGTAATACCCCGCAGCAGTATTATAGTTTGCGCGGTTGTTTGAGAGAGTATTTCCTCCACCATAATTTACTGCTATCCCGGAATCGCCGTTTTTACTTGCATTCACGTACATAACGAATATCCCGTTTGAATCTGTCAGGTTTACTCCATAACGATAGTAAGTCCCGGCAGGGCCATTATTCGTTGCACTGGTGCTTGATATTTCACCACCAGTCACATTCAAAAATTCAATGCCGGATCTGTTGTTATAGTCTGTATAAACTGCTTTATTGTTATAATCTGGAGACGGGGAAGGAATAAAAGGAGACAGGCTGCTTTTTACATCGATATTTTTTGAGTCCTTTGCTAAAATCCCAACATTATTTTGTTTTGCTACGGTTCCGTCCGTTATATTGCCATTTGTAACATCACTAACACTAATACCATTTGTCCAGCCTATGATTGTGATATTCCGGATTTCGACATTTGTAACCTTTTCAACCTTTACTCCGTCTCCGGTTCCAGAACCATGCAGGGTATATCCCATACCGTCAAGAACGACACCAATAACATCATGTATCCAGATCCCGAATAGAGATGAAGTATCAAGGTTTTGTTCCAGGAAATAGATTCCCGGGCCGGTTGTACCATTGATCTCCCAGTACTGGGCGCCGGGAGTACCGAGAATGTTACCGCCATTTAAAGGAGGGTCCGGAAGTGAAGATTTCCAGTCAGTATCAGATGAACCTGAATTATTTGCAGAAATTGTAGGAGATATTGAGGGTAGTGGCGTTGCAGTTTCTGTCAACTTTGGCCCGGAAGTAGGAGTCATTGTTTCTGTTTGTGTTGGAGTTGCAGATGTTTGGGTAGAAGAAGAAGTTGGACTTACTGAACCTGCTGATGTTAATAAAACAGTTATTTCAGGTGTTGGTGTAAGCGTAACTGATTGAACCGGAGTTTCTGAATTAGTGATAGTAGTAATATCTGTTGCCAGAAACGCGGTAGTCACAGGATATGAGGTAATTTGAGATGGGATTACAACTGTTGCCTGCTCTGAATCAAGAATATTTGCCATGCTGTCAGGGGATATCGTATCCATAGAAGTATCTCCCTGCAGATCACGCGTCACCTGTAGTGGTGCTGCCTGGGTTACCGTCAGGTTACCATCGCCGTAAACTGCCGATATTCCAAGTAAAAAGAAAAGGACAAGGATGATCACTTTAGTAAGTGTTGAATTCTTCGGAATTTTAAGCATACAAAAGGATCCACCGGTGATACCGAGCATATTGTCTTTTTCAGATAAAAAATATCTGATGAATCAGATTAACAGAGGAAATCTTATCAGGGAGCGAGTTTCACTATACCATACTGAAATAATGCAGGACGATATCATAGTGAGAATGCCAACCGGTATCTCATCTCTTGATCCGGTTATTGATGGTGGAATTCCTCCCGGCTCTATGATAATTCTCCTTGGTGAGATTGGAGCCGGGAACCAGGAATTTGTATATAGTTCTATTCTTTCTTTAAGCTTATTAAAACGCAAAGAGGCCCCTCCCTCGATTGTCTATCCTGAAGATATTATCTATGTCACGTTTACAAGAATGAGAGAAGATATCCAGAAGGAGATGGGGCTTTCATTTAAACCCGATATGCTTGCACAAGTCGGGACGATAAAATTTGAAGACCTTTCAGAGAATTATTTTGATGCAACTGTTGTCCCGGTCGACTGGTACAGCCATGGAGATATAATTACAAGGCTGTCAAAAAGAAAAGAAAGGATTGGGGCCATTGCTAACCTTTCTCAACGATTAAACGCCCAGAAAAAGAATTCATTAATAGTTATTGATTCACTCACAGAGGTCGCGAGCCAGTATGCAGACACTGGTTCATGGCAGGAGCTTGTAGGTTATCTGCGTGGGCTTCAGAGAATTGCAAAACAGTGGAACTCCTCCATTTATATCCTTCTTACAAAGCAGATTCTTGAAGATAAAAAAGAGTTTGAGATAGCAGATACAGCAGATGCTGTTATTACATTCAGATGGGAGGAGAGTTCTGCAGCCCGGCGAATGCGGATAATGTACTTTGATAAGTTCAGGGGAGTTATGACCCATCTTGAAGAAAGAGACCTCGTAAAATTTGCGGTCAGGATAACTGGCGAAGGTGGATTTGAGGTCAATAACATAAGGGTGGTTGTGTGACTGCAGAAAGGATTCAGGTCGGTATCAACGGGCTTGATGAAATGCTAGGTGGGGGTTTCATACCCGGTACTATTAACGGCATTATCGGGTCCTATGGGACCGGAAAGACAACATTTATCCTGAACTATATCTATACCGGTCTCAAAAATGGAGAAAACGTAATTTTTATCAGCCTCGAAGAGAGGGAAGACAGGATATTACAATATATGGCTCAAAAAGGCTGGGATGTATCGCCATATCTCAACAAGTCGCTGAACATAATAAAAATGGATCCGATCGATTTCAATCTTGCAATAAATAATGTCAAGAACGAACTTCCGGAACTTGTAAAAAAACTTAATGTCAGAAGAATAGCTATTGATCCAATCTCACTTTTTGAGGACCTTTTTGACAGCACGGCAAGCAGAAGAAAAGAGATGTTCAGGTTTGTTGAGAACTTAAAAGACCTGGACTGCACACTGCTTATGACAAGTGAGACCTCTAGTGAAGTTCTTTACTCGAGCAGGTATAATCTTATCGAGTACTTGTGTGATACCGTGATATTACTTAGGTATGTCAGACCGTCTGAACTTTCCACTACTCAACTTGCAATTGAAGTTGTAAAGATGCGGCTCTCTCCCCACTCAAGGGAGATAAAACCTTTTGAAATAATGGAAGATCAGATTCTTGTCTATACTGAAGCAAACGTTTTTTAAAATCCAAGACCTGCAATGTGTAGCAGTATTACAAGAATTGCGCCGGGTAGTCCGCCAATTGCACATAGAAGGACCGATGCCCAGTTGACAATGATATCAGTCTTTCCAAGATATTGCATTAGATGAAAATAATTCACAACCATTAATATGAGAAGGCCAATTACTGAATTAATTATTATTTTTGTTATATTCCTGAGTAGAAAATACACTATTGCTGCAAGAATCAGGAGGACTACTATCAGAATGAGATATTCCGGATTGAACATATTACACCCCTATTACCGTTTGATCATGTATCCGCACTGATGGAAGGATCATGTCGCCAATAACCTTTCTCTCTTTTGATACACCCTGAATTACTTTAAGCATTTCAAAAACATTACCCGCAAGCATCGCCTTTCTCACTGGTGTTGTAAGTTCTCCATTTTCTGCGAGGAAAGCATTGGAAAGTTCGACCGAAAAATCCCCGCTCATAGGATTTGCAGTGTGGGCTCCTACAACACTTTTTATAAATACTGCCGGTTCTTCGAGGACCTCTGTATTCCGGCCTTCAACTAATAGATTATGGTGCCCTATCCCTGGTGAACCTGATGCCCCGCTCCTTACTGCACTGCCGGTTGAAACTTTTCCATATCTGGAAGCTGTCCTGATGTCATAAGCAAATGCGTTAAGGGCGCCGTTTTTAATGAAATCTATTCGTTTTGTAGGAGTTCCTTCTGTGTCCCACAAGACTGAACCAAGACCTTCTGTAGTGGAAGGAAGATCATATACTTTTAGAGAATTAACTGCTATCTCTTCATTAAGCTTGTCTTTAAGGAGTGAACGGCCTGCATGCACATTTTTTCCTGAAAGTGCAGGGATAAGTGTAGATTCGATGAGTTCCCCTAGTGCCATAGGTGAGAGAACAATATCATAGGTGCCTGTGTTAATATCACTGCCTTTCCAGGACTTTTCTGCATAAAACGCTGCTGTTTTCCCAGTCTGGAAAGGGTCCAGTTTTGCTTCCCAGGACATATCAAATTCATTTCCGGTCGAACTTTCGTGAATTGTTTCAAGTGAGCAGGAATTATCGGTATAGTCCACAGAAGCTTGAAAACCATTGCTATTTTCAAGCGAGATCCTTGTCCTGGATGCTTCAGCCCCGCCTGATGTAATGTCAGCATTATATTGTTTTGAGCCCTCAATAAGGCCATATATAATATCTTTCAGAAATGCTGGTCCAAGTTGCACCTGCGGGTCTGAACAGGGTTTAGAAGAGGGAAAGTTCTGCTGTCCCGGAAGTCCTGACCATTCCTGGGGAGAAACGAGCTTTCCTGCAGAAATCGCTGCTTGAAGGCATCTCTCCCATTCAATCGGGTTATTTGTGCTTGATGCTCCTATTCGTCCCTTATCAATAGTCCTTATACAAATCCCTGATGAAGATTCCTCTTTTGCAACTGAAATGCTCTTACCCCTAAGTTCAGCGGTTATTGATTGACCTTCGACTGTAAAGATTTCAATTTCATCGACTTTTTTTAAGCCTTCGGTAATAGCTCTCTCAATCCACGACACTGCCACCCACCACCGCATTTGAGAGGAGTATATGAGGAGCACCGTCACTCACCGGCACACTCTGGCCTCCTTTCCCACAATATCCCTCGTTCATCTGCCTGTCATTTGCACATAGTAGAATGGAATGCAGTGTCGAGAGGATTTCACCGGATAGCGAGACATCCCTTATCATTCTTGTACATTCACCGTTCTCAATCAGGTACCCATATTCAGCGTTGAACTGGAAAACTCCTCTTCCTGGGTCAACCTGCCCTCCTCTTGATCCTTTGAGATACACGCCCTCCCTGCACTCCGAAAAAAGTTCTTCTCTCTTTGCATCACCATTTTCAATGAATGTATTACTCATTCTTACAATCGGAACAGATCCAGCCATTGCACGGGCATGTCCCAACTGTCCGTCTCCTATACGACAAAGTGTCTCACGGTTGTGCAGAAAAGCGTTAATTTTCCCATTTCTCACTATGTCGGTCTTTACAACGGTTGAGCCTTCGGCATCAACCGGTTCAAACCCAAACAAGGGGAGAGTAGGGTCATCTGATATAGTGAGGAAATCCGGACCTATATCTTCACCAATTCGGCCTTTCAGGACTGAACTCCCTTCAAGGACAAGATCTCCTTCGCCCGCATGTCCAACTGCTTCATGGGCAAAGACTCCCGCAAGTTCAGGGTCAAGTACTGCATTCACTGTCAGGGCCTTAGCAGGTTTAGCATCCAGGAGACTGACTGCAAGTTCTGCAGAGAGAAGTCCGGTTTCTGCCTTGTGACGTAAGTTAAAGCCCTCGATTGTGTGTTCTCTTTCTGATGCCATCTGTATTAGGCCATTTTTCCCGGCAACTGCAAGAACATTAAATCCACACCTTGTTGTATTATATGTGAATTCTTTACCCGAACTGTCAAAGAACAAGACTTCTTCATGTTTCTCTATATAATTTGCACGGGTACTTACAATAGAGTCAATTTTCGCAGACCTTTCAATCCCCATGAGAAGATCTGCTTTTTCTTCAAGAGAGATCCCGGTTGGGTTTTCCTTGAGAGATGGGACTGGAAGAAGGAAAGCTTCAGTAGGTTCTATCTTTACTTTCTCACCGGTTATTGACGCTAGTGCCATTCCCTGGGCAAGATATTCATTCAGTTTTTTCTTATTATCAGGATCAAAAGTGTCTACAGACACAACACCCCATCCGGAGTCACCTAATACCCGGATCACTGCAACATCAAAAAAAGAGGTGCCTCCGGATTCAAGCCGACCGTTATCGACCTCTATCTGGGTGGTCTCACCTTTAATATGCCGTATTTCGTAATATTCCGGTTCCTTCATTTGAATCTAGACTGTAGCGGTCACGCCACCTATATCTTTCTGTGTATTCATGCCCTGACTGCGGACCTGGGCGATTTTTTTGAGCTTCTCCCTGAATAAATCGCTCTTTTCCGGAAGTAGGGCTATTGTGAGGACTTCTTCAATGTTTTCAACCGGAATTATTGTTACAATTTCTTTGTAACGTTCTTCAATGAGCACATCATCGATATTCGTTTTCGGGATAAGGACTGTCCTTATTCCAGCCTTTGCAGCGGCTTCTATTTTGTAAGTTACACCACCAACAGGGAGGACATCTCCCCTTACTGAAAGTGAACCAGTCATCGCAATGTCCTGCCTTACCGGAATTCCTTCAATAGCACTAATCACAGCAGTAGCAACACTGATTGACGCTGAATCACCTTCAACTCCGCCGTAAGTCCCGATAAACTGAATATGGACATCCATGTTCTTGATATCAATACCTGTGAACTTCTTTAGAATCGCACTCACATTTTTAATGGATTCCTGGGCAATCTCCTTGAGCATCCCGGTTGCTATGACGGTTCCGCTCTCACCATGTGCAGGGGTTATTTCAGCCATTATCGGAAGTACTGACCCTGAATCATTGCCCATTACAGCAAGGCCGTTTACTCTTCCAACCCTTGTCCCTGATATTACAGTCAATTCATAATCGCGGCTTCTGCGTGTATACTCATCAGAGACCTGTTCTTCAATCGACCTTGCAGTCTGTTTTGCGGCAATTACATGGGCTGCGGTTGTTATTTCGGCGTTATCCTGCTTTGCAAGGTCTCCAGCTACCCTGATAAGGCCGCCCATATCACGAAGTTTTAGGGTAAGATGACCTTTTCGGTTTGAACGTCGGCGTGCTTCTGTTATTATGACTTCTATCGCACTTTTATCGAAGTGAGGGATTTTACCGTCGTTTTTTACTTCCTGGGCGATAAACCTTACAAATTTATCGCGGTTTTCAGGAGTGTCCTCCATTGTTTCACTCATGTATACTTCATATCCATAACCACGGATACGTGACCTGAGTGCAGGGTGCATACCCTGAATCGCGTCAAGGTTCCCGGCAGCGACCATGACAAATTTACATGGTACCGGCTCAGTCCTGACCATGGCGCCACTTGAACGTTCGCTTTGGCCTGTTATAGGGAATTCTCCCTCCTGCAAAGCAGTAAGCAGGTTCTGTTGTGAGTGCGGAGTGAGAGTATTTATTTCATCGATAAAAAGGACGCCTTTATGGGCCCGGTGAATCGCTCCAGGCTCTACCCTGTCATGGGATGGGGTTTCAAGACCTCCGCTCTGGAAGGGGTCATGCCTTACATCACCAAGGAGGGCTCCTGCATGTGAACCAGTCCCGTCAATAAAGGGTGCAGGTTTATTAGGTTCGTTTGTTAAGAGGAGTTTTGGGACCATTGAGTCTTCACGCGGCATGCTGTAACGGAGGGCCATAAATACAAATGCAGCCGCTATGATTCCCATGAGCCATTGGTAAGTGATAAATGCGTAACCGACTATCCCTACCATTAATATCATTAGGAGCGTGTTTCTGAACTGGACTTTCTTTCTTGCCTCTGCTTTGTGCGCACCGACTATCTGCTTTCCTCTCCCTGCGTTTACTGTCCGGATAACAGGCGTATTGGGGTCGTCAGAGTTAGGATAGACAAGAATGTCCTGAAGTTCTTCTTTTGGCAGCAGTTCAGCCATTGCCTTTGCAAGCATTGACTTTCCAGTACCAGGGCTTCCAATCATCATTACATGCCTGCGTTGAATAGCCGCTTTCCTGATCACTTCAACAGCATGTTCCTGGCCTATTACTTGATCTATCAGGTGTTCAGGGACTTCAACTACTGATGAAGTTATAACATTATCGAGGCTGTAAGACTTTACCTCTTTTTTCTCTTCTGTTCCAGTCGGGATCTCCTGATCATCCATTAAAATTTGACCTCGTGAAAAACCTCTTTCAATATGGCAATAAATTACGGGTTACCCTTTATTTGTGCAATCCGCCAAGTCATTTGATAAGGATTTTTATAGAATGCTTTGATAATTCTATGCATTATCGTTTAAGTAGTTTCAGCATGGGGTAGCGGGTTATGAAAGTAGTATCTACGGAACGGTCACAGGTGCTTGCAGCAAGACTTGCAGAATGTCTACATGTGCCTATAGCACCTGTGAAGTATACCCGGTTTCCTGACGGCGAGCAGTACCTGGAGGCTGGACCCCTTGATGACCAGATGGTGATTTTAGGTAGTACTACGAGTGACGCCGCATTCGTTCAGCTCCTGCTCCTGCTTGATGCCTGTGAAGGGTGTGATAACACCCTTATCCTCCCGTATATGGGTTATGCACGACAGGATAAAAAATTCAAACCGGGTGAACCACTTAGTGCGAGGGCAGTCGGGCGGGCCCTCTCAACCGGTGTTTCAAGTGTTATAACTGTCAATATTCATGAGCCTGCAATTTTTGAATATTTTAAGGGAAACCCTCATAATGTCTGCCTCTCAAAGGAGGTCGCACTATACATAAGCGAGAGTGGCCTCAATAACCCGTTAGTCCTGGCACCTGACAAAGGGGCATCACGGTTTGCAGGGGAAGTCGCCAAAAAAGGGGGATGGGACAGCGACTATCTTGAAAAAACCCGTCATTCGGGTGAATCAGTTACGATGGAACCCAAATCGATGGAAGTCAAAGGGAGAGATGTCGTTATCGTTGATGATATCATCTCCACCGGAGGCACCCTTGTTACTGCAACTTCGATGCTTTATTCACAGGGTGCACGTTCTATCCAGGCAGTCTGTGTCCATGGTGTCCTTATTGGGGGTGCTTACTCGAGGATGAGGTCTGCAGGCATCCGTAACGTCTCAAGTAGCGATACTATTGAATCCGTGACGACACGCTTCTCGGCTGTTGCGAGCCTTGCAGATGTCCTGAAGAAATAAGATGGATACAAAGGCATCTTCTAAACTGCAAAAAAACAGTGCAATTGTACTTGATACTTCTTTTTTCTTTTATAACATGGATATTGAAGGTCTCCTCTTTACAACTCAGGCAGTTATCGATGAATGTTCAGACCAGGCTTCTTCAGCCCGCATTCTTGTCTACCGTGAAAAAGGGCTTCAGGTCAGGGAACCAGAAAAGAGATCTGTTAATGAAGTCATGAGCGTTTCAGAGGAGACAGGGGATATTGGTAAGTTATCAAAAACTGACATCGGCCTTCTCGCACTCGCACTTGAACATGGTGCGAGGATCTGTTCTGATGACTTTGCAATAAGGAATGTTGCAATGGCTCTTGGTATTGGGATTGAACCCATGATGCAGCGTCAGATACGGTATATTAAATGGAAATTCAGGTGTAAAGGATGCGCAAGACTTTATGACAAGGCTATGGTATGCCCTGTCTGCGGTGCTGAGGTTACAAGAAAACTTAAATAAAGACCTTCAAACCTGATTCTATGTCCTCACTCGATGAGTTGAAAATGAAAGCAAAGCAACTCCTGTCAGAAGGCCACAGCCCTGGCCAGATTGCAGATGAACTCTCATTATCAGTAGAGACGATTACTTGGCTTCTAACGCAGGAGAAAGGAAGTGAGACACCAAAAGATGTGCATATCGACTGGACTTCGATAAGTGCAAACGGTGAGCTCCTTGAAGATCTCGCACTGATTCTCTCAAAGAGACATTACCTCACTTTTACAAAAGATCCTTCAATGCCGGATGCTTCATATGACGTTATGGTAGGGATTTCAATCTCAGGTATTCCTGTAGCTGCAGTGCTCGCGGCAAAAGAAGGGGTTGACCTTGCTATCTATCACCCCTCCAAGCAAAATACCGGCGACCGGCCGATGGGGTCAATCAGCAGCAATTTTTCTCAGGTTAAAGGTGCACGCTCGATTATTGTAGACGATGTCATTACATCCGGGAAAACGATGGTCGAGGTTATTGAGTACCTCCGGAAACATGGATCAATTCCGGTCGCAATCTGGGTAATATTTGACAAAAGAGGACTTCCAGAGGTTGACGGTGTTCCAGTTATAAGTCTATTTAAAGTGTCGAGGATAGATTAGACAGATTTTTTCGTTATCTTTATATAGAAGTTCAATTCCATCATTACAAACACGGAAGAGTTACAATGCTATCAGGACAACCAATTATCATACTAAAAGAGAATGTAGAGCGTAACAGAGGGCGTGAAGCCCAGCGTTCAAACATTGCGGCTGCAAAAGCAATCGCAACTGCCGTCAGGACAACCCTCGGCCCACGCGGAATGGATAAGATGCTTGTCAGTTCATCGGGCGACGTAGTCATAACAAACGACGGCGCGACAATACTGGAGGAGATATCTGTCCAGCACCCGGGAGCAAAGATGGTAATTGAAGTCGCAAAGACTCAGGACAATGAAGTCGGCGACGGCACTACCACTGCAGCAATTATTGTCGGTTCACTTATGGAGCAGGCTGAATATATGCTTAACCAGAAGATACACCCGACCGTAATTGGAAAAGGATACCTGCTTGGAATGCAGAAAGCAATAGAAATCCTTGAGACCCTCTCCTTCAAAGTCGCCCCGGATGACAGAGCGACCCTCATTAAGATTGCAAACACTGCAATGACAGGAAAGTCCATTGAATCTGTCAGGGAAAAGGTTAACGAAATTGCAGTCGATGCAGTAATGACTGTTGCCCAAAAGAAAGGAGCAAGGTTCTTAATTAACGAGGACGATGTCCTCATTAAGAAGCAGAAGGGAGCTACTATGGATGATGCAGAGCTCATCCACGGCGTTGTCATTGACAAGAAACGCGTATCCGAAGAGATGCCAAAAAAAGTGAAGAAGGCAAAAGTAGCACTTGTGGCAAGTCCACTTGAGATAAAAAAGACCCAGACAAAGGCAAAAATAAAGATAACCTCGAGTGAACAGGTTGCAGCATTTTCTGAACAGGAACGTGAAACATTAAGAAGACTCTCTGACAGTGTTGCTGCATCAGGTGCAAATGTACTCCTTTGCCAGAAAGGTATTGCAGATTCAGTACAGTTCTTCCTCGCAAAGGCAGGGGTACTCGCCGTAGAAGATGTTCCAGAAAAGGATATGAAATTTGCAGCAAATGCACTTAACGCCACTATCGTCAATAAAGCTGAAGACCTCACAAAGGACCAGCTCGGTTATGCTGAACTCGTTGAAGAACTGGATGATATCGATATTATTAAAATATCAGGCTGTAAAAATCCAAAGACAGTCACAATTCTCCTCAGGGGCACAACCGATTATCTCCTCGATGAGCTTGAACGGGCAGTAATCGATGGTACACGCGTCGTGATGGATGCAATTGAAGACGAGAAATATGTTGTAGGTGGAGGCGCAGTTGAGACTGAACTATCAATGCAGTTGAGTCAGTATGCAGCGACGGTCGGCGGAAGGGTTCAAATTGCAATTGAAGCATATGCAAAGGCCTATGAAGTAATACCTCTTACTCTCGCAGAAAACTCCGGATACAGTCCGATTGATAAACTTGTTGACCTGAAAAATGCTCATTCAAAAGGACAAAAAACCGCAGGTCTGAATGTTTACAACGGAAAAGTAATAGATATGCAAAAAGAGGGTGTAATTGAACCACACCGCTCAAAGAGGCAGTCAATCCAGAGTGGGACCGAAGCATCTATCATGCTCATCAGGGTTGATGACATGATGATAACCCAGGAAAAGCCTTCGAGTCCCCCACCTATGTATTAACCCCTCCCCTTTTTTTCGATATTCTTTTCAACTGCCTGATACAACTATATTGGTAGTTTTTTAGGTTCGCAAGAAGACTGATAATCTTCAATTATTGATGATTGCCGAGGTAGTCTAGCCTGGGAAGGCGGTGGTCTCGAAAACCACTGGCGCTTTGCGCCTCGGGAGTTCAAATCTCCCCTTCGGCGTAATTTATCATAGTTCTAAAGCCGAAGATATAATCCGGCTTCAATTTTTCGTCCTTTTTATTTTCATTTCTAACACCTGGTATCAAGTCCTCATCTTAGTCAATTCACGAAGTCCCGGCCCTGCTGGAAGGGTGTTGTTATCAATGTTAATCAATATCAGTTAGCACAATCACAGGATGAGTAGATGCAATAACTACTTGGATAGATACCATAACCATCCGGACCTATGATGTTACCATCACATCACAGATATCTCGGTCGTCACCATAACGTCAAGGGGTAATCTATCAAGGGTTTGTCTCATATGTCTCTAATATGAGCATAAATAAAAATAACCGTTTTACATGACATTTAACGGGCTATAACCACAGATTGTAAGGTACGGCCTTATGATTGTATGGCTTGGTTGGTTGTTCGGTGTGATATGTCGGCTATAAGTGGAGGTTTTTTTCTGTTAACTAACGTTTATACTAGTACAATCACTTCCTTCATTATCGATGATACAGTCCCAATAACCACTAGTGGGGCCATGGACCAATTCCATCTTACCCTAAATAGAGAAAAAATGATCACTACAATGTTTTTACCTTACCCTTGAACACAATATCAAGACCTACATTAGAGAGAAGTTTCAACGTCTTTTTTTGCATATTGATAAAGTAAGCATCCATTGAATCACCTACATTAAATTCAACATACTCGACAC
>Ga0114951_10001201_pt1 | contig 33021 bp, 60 predicted proteins | sample AM7aDNAmetaG_FD_88677 | JGI IMG/M metagenome (GOLD analysis project Ga0114951, IMG submission 88677) | Freshwater microbial communities from Finland to study Microbial Dark Matter (Phase II) - AM7a DNA metaG | ecosystem: Environmental > Aquatic > Freshwater > Lake | place: Finland: Lake Alinen... | reverse complement strand
TATGGCATCACGTTCTCCGTGGTTCATAATGTTCGCAACTTGTTACAGGACACCACCCACGGCATAAACCTGATGGGCTGGCGTTCCATACATCGTGCGTGTACGCACCCTCAAGGCGCTGCACTTCTGGCAACCAATCCATCCACATCGTCGGTGCATCGTCTGCTACGTACTTGGTGGGTACTAATTTATCTTCTTGGCAAAACAACAACCCCGCCTTGACGGACTTCACGTGCGGGTAGAGCTTGAACACAGCTAAGGACATCAGGTGCAACTGGCTGCTGTCGGCGTTCTTTGATTTGCCAAACTTATAATCAATCATACGCGCCGTGCCCTTCTCGTGGTTGATAATCAGCAAATCAACTGCACCACGCAACCACACATCCTTGGCAAAGAACCCTGTTGGCTCCATCGCCGCAGTCAGACCAAACTTCAACTCGCACAGCTTCTCACCCTCAATGGCTTTTAAGCGGTCTAGTTGCTCTTGCATATACCTATACTGCGTTGACAGCGGCTTGCCTTCTTTAATGTACAACTCAGCCGCTTTATGCGCTGCGATACCATACAGCATGATCTGCGAGGGTGATTCTTTTACATCTTTAACAACTTTCAGGTGGTAGTATTTTTTAGGACAAGACTGAAAAGTTTTAAGTGCAGAATACGACCATGTTACTGCTTTGTCCATATCAACAATCCGCTAGGGTTTTGCCAAATTTAACTGAGGCGTTTAAGGGTATATCTGGCATCCACTTCGGTGCTTTGCACATCTCAGTATACACAAAGGCTTTTGCTGCCTCAACATCTTTGTCAAGCGCAAGGATGTAATCCGCATCGTGAATGGTGAGCAGTGTGGGGTAACGCTTATCAATGCGGATCATGCTCTCACCGATGACACAACGCGCGAGCGATTGCACCACACCCTGAAAGAACTTAGCCCCGTAGATAAACTCCTGCCCCTTGCGCGTGGTGTACGCCCAATTGGTCTTGCCATCCTTGGTCACACGGCATAGTTTTGGATAGCGCAGAATTAACTCAGAGGGTAGCCGTACCCCTTTTTCGCCCAAGATTTGTACAAGCCCCTGCCTACCATACGCCATCCGCCTATTTTGTTGCACTGCAGTAAGCGCACGCTCGCCATGATCCCATGCGGCCTTTACATGGGCATACTCTTGTCGGTACAGGTCAACGATACGTTGGCTCTCTGCCTCACCGATGTCCACCTTTGAACCAGACTTAATCGCCGCGCGTAGTTTTTTAGCCCCGACCCCGTAAATTAAGGATAGTTGCGAGGTCTTGCCGATGAACCGCTGATCGTCTGTCACCTCATCGTAGGGCACACCGAACACGGTTGAGGCAAAGTCCTTGTACAGGTCACGCCCATCGCCCAAGGCACGCAGTTTATCCATCTGCCCAGCCAGCCATAGCCCTACACGCAGCTCGATGTTGGATAAGTCAGCGCCCACGATGGTGTAGCCCTCAGGCGCACGGATGGCTTGCTTGATCTTAGATTTGCGTGGCAGGTTTTGCAAGTTCACGCTGTCAGCGCCCGACCAACGGTATGTTCGTGCACCCGCATAACGCAGGGGTATAGCCAGTTTGCCGCGCTTGCCCATGCCGATAAACCGCTCAGTGCGCGTCTCCTCTAGGGTTGATTTAAGCCCAAGCCGCGCTGCGCACACCGTCTGCACCCGCTCGTCATCGTGCTCCAGCAGGGCGCGAAACCCCTCATCGGTCTTGGCAAAAGCAAAGGTAGACTTACCTGTGGCGGGGCTTAGTTTAGTGGGGGCGGTCACCCCTAGCCCCTCTAGCATGGCGGCAAACTGCGCACTGGATCGTAGGGCTTTCTGCACCTGCTCGTGGTCTGTGCCTTCGACAAGGGCAACCGCTGCCAGATCGTCACGCCCGACCGCTGCGAGGGTGTTAATCAGGTGCATACGCTTCGCCTCTTTGACCTCGACCAAATGTGCGTTGAGCATGTCGATGTCAAGCTCCAGCAGGGGGCGGGTAAACATCCTTATGGTCATGTCGATGAGCTTGAGTTCGGGCTTAGGAAAGCCCTCGGCCATCATGAGATGAAAGATGCTGTGCGTCAGGTCTACATCGTTGATGCAGTAGTTACCATAGGCGGCAAACTCAGCAGGGGTGAAGTCCTCGGCGTGCTTGCCCTTGGCATCGTTGACCTCGGTACCTTTTGCGCCCACCCCATACGCCAGCGACATGTTAGCTAGCGACACACTAGCATCCACACCCAAAGCCGCACGCCCCATGCTCTGGGTGTCCATAATGATCTTAGGGTGGATGTTGTACCTGAACGCCAGTATGCCCGCATCAAACGCTGCGTTGTGCGCCACAAGCGCGGTGCGCCCCCAATCAATCGCATCAAGTGCCTCAATGACATCAGCCTCATCGTGCCCAGAGACCCACACGGTAGGCTCGTCGTTGCGCTTGTAGGCAAAACCGATTGGTTCAAACTGAATATCGTTGATGTACGCCTCCGTAGTCAGCTTTGATAGGCTGTACTGTTGGTCGTAGTACGTTTCAAAATCGAGCACAACTATGTCCATATAAATTCCACATCCATGATGTTGGTCTCGTTGATGATTAAGGCGATACCGCCCGCCTTGTTGATTTTGTGCAGTTCAATGTCTTGCAGGGATGTGGTTGTGTTATCGCCAGCCTTGCACTCGATGGCAAAAAACTTACCATCGCAGCACCCCACGATGTCAGGCACACCAGAGCGACCATACCCACCTGTGGCGGGCATGAAGTAGTACACACTGGCTGCGTCTAGCATGCGCCTGACCTTCGCCTTAACCTTACCCTCAGGCGTTAAGGCCACGTGCTTCTCCTTGACGCATTTTATAGAGCGCATCCCACAGGCGGTTAGCCAGTTCTTGTTGCAACTCTTTTGAGGGCGGCTCGTTGTCAGCGGCGTGGATGAGTTCTTTGTCCGTGAGTGTTCTGTAGATCATAGTTGTTCCTTAGTTTTACGTGGTTTTTTAACTGCTGCAATACCCACCTCGGGTACGTTGTCGGCGTACTTCGCTTCGATCATTGCGTCAGCCATTAAATACGCCTCTCTAGCTGTGTTGGCGTACGAACTAGCAATTCTTGCTGTATACCCTTGCATATACAGCCCCGCAAACAAGTCGCGCAGGTCTTCATCATTCATCACGTTGCTCCTTCAACACCTCAAGCAACTTCTCAAGGTAGTGCACACCCTTGCCGATTTCTTGTGCTGCTTCATCCTTCGCGCCCATGCGCATGATGTACTTCAACGCACCGCCTCTATAGTAGCCAATGCGTTGATACAACGGCCAAGTATCGACCACATCCCAAGGCTCAACGCCCATGTTCTTGTAGTGATCGCCGCCAACTTGCTGCTCGTTAGCGCGTGGCTTCTTAGCTAGTTGCGATTGGTGCTTGAGGCTTTCGATGCGCTCTTGTTGGTGTTCTTCTATGTACTGTTTAAGTGTGTCGTGGTTCATATCGGGTTCCTTAACCATGCTGCTGCCTCATCAGGGCGGGGGATAAATGTTAGCTTGCCATTGCTATCTACAGGTTCTTTTGCATCATCGCCATCGCCCCAATGCCATACCTTTGACAACTTACCACGTCTGCTTAACTCATAACTGCCAATGTGAATCTTGTTGGTTGTGTACAGGGTTTTGATTGAGTTGCGAACATGCTTTATATCTTTACCTGTTAGCACAACCAACGCACTCACCGTAGCCTTGCCGCATTTCTGTAAAGCCCGACCCACGGTTATGTTTTTTGGTATTACATATTGCGGTATCTCACTCATCTTTTAATTTCTCCTCTAAGTATTCAATGACGCCTTTCATCTTTATCCCACGAATGTGCGCCACCTCTAACTCACGACTATCCTTTGCTCGCGCAGTCCATTCGTCCATCCATTGTTTATGCAAATCCGCATTCTCCGCTTTCAAAGTTGTTATTTCAAGTTTTGCGGCGCGTAACTGTGCTGCTACTGACTGTTTTTTAATTGCCATTTTTCTCTCTCCCCATGTCAAGCACCGCTGCACGATACCCCAGCGCAAACACTCTGAGCATTGTCATTTGACTCAGTTCGGCATTGCTTAACTCACGCATCACTTCACAGGCTCGGTTGTGTGCGTGTTGACGCAACGCAGTTTCTTTATCTGTCTGCTGCTTGCGCTCAATTTCTTGCCATGCTTCATCTTCAGTCATTCTTTTCCCCTAGTGTCACTGTATAGTCTTGATGCTCAAACTGCGCCGTGGTTTGATACCCCATCAGCTTATCGGCTAACTCAAACGCTCGTGGAATTACTACATCATCCCAAGTCTTGCCCTCAGGTATCGGTACTTGCCAATCACCCGCACACATCCCTGCAAGTATCTGTGTTGCTATCTCTAAGCGTGTCATTCTTCCACCCCATCAATCCATTTATCTAGCTTGTCGTGCATCTCTTTGCGACGAGCCTCTGCAATAGTCATGTCTTTACCGCCGACGATGACTTCTATAATATTTGCCATTTCATCTTTAAACTGCTCACCCTTTTTAAACATGATTTCATTGGGCGTTGTGCCGATTGTAAAAACCATGCCTTTTAAATTGATTGCTGATTCGACTTTCATGTGTTTTCCTTTATCTCAAGTTCAAGCACCATAGCTTGATGTTCCTCGCTGTAGTAATACCCAACTACCTCGCACTCATCTGACCCGACATACACAAGCATATTCTTTTGCATGGCTTCTGCAACTTTATACACAGGCTGATTCGGGCTGCTGTCACCTTCAAATACTACAAAGTCAATTGGTTTAATGCTCATGTGTTCTTCTCCTTGAGTTTTGACTCCAACTCCTTAACCTTAGCCATATGCTCACGCAGCGACTCTTGCGTAGCTGCGAGTAAATCCCAATCTTGCTCAGGCTGTGCGACTGGCTCACCAAAATTATTCGGGTCAACGGGTATTGACCACTTAACAATGTGTGACTCAGGCGTATCAAACCTATGCTCAGGCTGTGCGAGTGCAGATTCAAGGGCGTACATAACTGGGTTTAAATAAACGCATCCGTGTTCATGGTGCGTCAAATGAAGTTTCAGAGCATCCAACGCTTGCTGCATAATTTCACGGTCAGTCATGCTTCACCTCATCGAGTGCGTAAAGGGCGGTGTTCAAATGCGGGTGTGTTGTATTGTTAAACAGCACCCCTTTGCTATCCATGTACGCCACAGGCTTCAACGCTTTCAACTCACGGGCTGCGGCGAGTGCTTCTTTACCAACGTCATAAAAGCTAGGCGTAAACGCAATATATTTTTCTAACGCTTGAATAATTAAATCCAATCTATCGACTGTCTGGTTGTCTGTCATTTTTACACCTCAATTTAAATTCTATGGCACGAGCAAAGTCTGCAAAAGAAACGCCGTTGGTTTTATCCCATGCAGTATAAATACGGGCTATTTCAAGGTCTGTTAAGCAACACCATTCTTGCTTAAATTGCACAATTGCGTGTTGTAACGCCTCAATAGTTTTTGCTTTGTTAGACCATTCCGAATCGTGTGGAAACTCAAGAGCATCCAACGCCTGTTGTAACAACTTAAAGTCAGTCATTGTTGTTCCTTAAAAAATCAATAACTGCATAAACAGTAAGACCAAGCAGACCAATCATCACAGTAGTAAACAAAATTAAAACGGCTGTGTTCATATCGCCCCCGTAAGTTTTAAAATAACAAAGCAAGTCAACATCCCGACAATCCAACCGAGCATAAAAGGGTCATCGTTCATTTTTTATTCCTCGCTAAGATGTTCCAACACTCAACCAACGCATCAGAGGCATCTTCAATGTAATCAAAATCTGCTTCAAGGTTTAAGCTCATTGCACAATGCTCGTCATGTGTTTGAGTGCAAGTCACATAGAGCGTCTGCCATGCGTGACCATACATTTCAGATGCTCCTGTTGAATCTAGCTTAACTGGGCTGTTGCAGACGGGGCAGGGTAGTAGTGTCATTTATCGCTCCTTGCTCTAATTGATGATGCACAATCCCATGGGTCTAAAAGTGATTGGTTGGTTTGCCTGTTACCCATTTCAGTACACAACTTCGCACAAGCCTCACGCTCATCAGCACGACCTTGCTCATATAAGTCTTCAATATGCTGAATCAACTTGATTATGTTAATGTCTGAATCTAATGCTGACCTATTGCAGGCAGTTTGCATTTTTCGTATCCAGTTTTCTATTTGTTCGTCAATCATTTCTCACTCCTTGCTCTGATTGCTGCGGCGCAATCCCACGGGTCTAATAACGATTGATTGGTCTGCTTCTCGCCCATGTCCTCAAGCAACTTCGCACAAACTTCACGCTCGTCAGCACGAACAAGTTTGGCAAAGCGTTCAAGGTCAAACTTTTTGAACCAGAGCAATATTCCGGCTGCGCCGTCTGCATTTACATCTTCAGTACACATAAGTCCTGCCTGTTCAGCCAACTCTTTTATTCGCTTGTCCATGTCTCACCCTTGTTCCATAAATTAAATTGTTGACGCAGCCTAGCCACTTCTTCTGCGCTTTTAAGAAGCCCCTCTTTCAATACCTCGTTCAACGCTTGTAAATCCCGTATGTACTGCGCTGCTTCGGCTTGCTCTTGGTGCGTCATGAAGTAACCATTTTCCAAGTTACGCAGTATTTGTTCAGGGCTTAGTGGGTTCATATCGCCCCCGTAAAACTCAAGACAAGAAAGGCGGTAAAAATTCCGATGATGTAGCCAAGCACCATGTAATCAAATTTATCGTTCATATCGCCCCTGCAATCTTAGTTAAACTTTTTGCAATCGAAAGTGTGTTATCGGCAATGCAAAATAACCACAATGCAATTAAAAATATCAAAAAGGTTCTCATAGCATCACCCTCAGTATCAACACAACCACAACGTAGAAGTATCCAACCCACTCAATCACTTCGCTTGATGTATTCATGCGAACACCCCGTAGCACCAACAAAAGTACAGCGTGACAACTGCACACGCAGCGCAGATAGCCAACTTGGTTTTCCACAGGCTTGCAACACCTGTACCTAGTAGGCAGGACTGCAACGCCATGCCATAGTTATCTAGCCTTGGGTTCTTGCCTGAGTACCAGCCATTCGTTTGCCTGCGCTCAAACCATTTGGGTTCGTAATTGCAACCGATCTTGACTTTGCATTTCATGTTAGTGAACTCCTTGGTCATCTGCAGGGGTAATAAGCGCGGTGTACCCATCAAAGGTGTACATCACAGCCTCAAGAAAAAACTGCCGATCTACGTTGTTGTGTACTGCGAGCACGACTGCCAAACTGTTGATAGCAGACAGCGCGACATTCACAGACTCGTCTGTAGACTCAGGGTCAAACGCACGAACAACGGCGTGCAACTCTTTGTATAAGTCACCAACGCGTGTGTCAAATTTTGTATCCATTGTGTGGCCTTTAGGATAGTAGCTAAAGAGAAAAGCATCCTCATACAGGTATGAGGATGCGCTAGGGTTACCGTGTGTACAGCCTGTCTAAGTCAGCGGTAAAGTCGTGAAAGTCCTGCCATGCTGCCGCAAACGTATCGCGCTCGATTGAGTAGCCGCCGGGGTCGTACTCAGGATTACCATTCTTTTGTACTATGTACTTGTCTTGGGTTTGCCTAGCTTCAGCAAACACACCATGTGGTGTGCGCACAAGCGTACCTGCGGGGCGAAAGAACAGGTTGTACGAATCATCGGGGTAATCGGGCAGTTTAAATTTAGCAAGAAACTCTGACATAGTTATTCCTTTGTTTGTGTGTTGTGCATCCTCATACGGGTATGAGGATGCGATAGGGTTACTGCACGCGCATGATTTCTACGACACCGTTGATGACAGCTGTGATAACAGAGCCATCACCATAGGTCTTGCCGCCTAGCGAACTCGCCACACTACGCACGCGCTGCACGTCAAGCGTCTGAGGTGTGAACGACAGCACATCACCCACCTGCATCTTGTCTACCCCTTGCTCGCGGCAGTAGTTGGTGTACGCACCATGCGGTGCAGTAGCGGCACTGCGCTTAGCCTTAGCGGGCTTAGCGGGCATGAGTTGCAAATCCCCATGCACGATAGGCTCAAGGTCTGGCAGCTTGATGATGTACTCAGCCTTGAGTGCTGTGAGTAAACCGATTGCGCGTGATAAAGCTGTAGCTGTAACTGATTTAGATGTGTCCACGTTAATTCCATTAGTTGTGTTTAATTACTTGTTTTTGATTTGAATATCGTTTGTACTGCTATCTATTTACAATGTCAACACCTCCATAGCAAAAAGAAATAAGCCTAGCCCAACTGCCATCACAACTAGGGTGTCTATGATTTCCTTAATGATGCTCACAGTAGTATCCCCTCTGCTGCAAGCAGCGTAATGACACGGTGGTACTCATCACCCGACCACATGGCATGGATACCCACGGCAAGCAGCACGCCTGTTTCATCCATGTACACGATGTTCTCAGGGTTAAACACACGGGTCTGTGTCTTACCCTTACTAAAAAACTCTGCTGCAATTAACATTCAATATCCCCATTCATATAAGGTGTAGTGCACTGCGGCGGGAAGTCAACCACGATTGGTTGCTCATCCTCCTCATCCTTCTCATCCTCCTCCTCGACATCTGTAATACCGTTGAACTCGTTCCACATCTCGCGGTCGAGCTTGACCCATACCTCATCGTCAAACACCTGCACGACATCCGCGTCTTCTAGCATATCAAACGCTAGTGTTACCTTTTCTTGGTCAGTCATAAATCCTCCTAGTGTGCGTACTCAGCGCACGTGGTTGTTACAATCTGCTCGTCGAGCAGGTCTACGTAAAACTTATTGAGTGCATCGTCTACGCTCGACACATCCCACGCATTGTCAATCGCCTTGCGTGTTGCTTTGAGTAGGTCACGGCTAGGCTTGGCGTTCCAGATGCGCTTGTAAATAATGTCGGCATCCTCGGGCATGACAGCCTCTGCGGTCATCCACATTAACTCGTCATAGTGGCCGTCCTCGGCATCGCACACAGCATCGTATGCAAAGGCTAGGTAGTCTTGAATGTCATCCCACCAGTCGTAGCTTGGGCTGTCCTTGGACTTACCCGTAGGCTTTTTACCTGCACCCCACCAGTCATCATCGGAAGCAGTCGTGCCCGTCTTAGGTTGGGGGCGATACCACGTACCCACGTCGTAGGCTGCTTGGTTGCTGTAGTACGTAGGCAGCGGCTCTTTGACGCTTGGGTCACGCTCGGTAGGCAGGGCATCCCAGTCGATGCTAACCGCCCGTTCCATCAGATCGAATAAGTGCTGAATGTTGAGCGATTCCTTGGTCGTATGCTCGTGCATATAGCCCACGCTCACGTTGGTGCACTCAGGAATGATGTCAACAAACTCGGCTGTGTCGGTATACACACCGCCATCATCGGGGGCGTACATGAGCCAGTCGTTAGATAACTTGTCGCTGAGTGCGTCAGCAAACGCATCAGAGCAGCACCTACCCCACCCTTGGTGCGAGATGACAGACGATGTACCCTTGCGGTCAAAGGCAATCGCGCGGTCAAACTCTGCGAGTAAGTGTGGGTACGTCTTGACTAGGTGTGCTGCACCGATGCCGCCACGTTCCTCGCCACGTGTAAAGATATAGTACGCAGGGACACGATTGTGGATGAGGTGCAGCAGCACAAGCACACCTGCACCATCGTCAGCACCCAAGCAGGTAGCCACCGTGTCGGTGAGGTCACACGTCATCATGTGAGCGTTAATCATGGGCTGTTGGCGACCATCGGTACGATGCACAGTATCGGTGTGTGCAACGAACAGCGTGCGATTAGTATTGCTCTCACGCAGGTCGAGGTGTGTATTACCCGCAGCATCTTTCCACGTGTAGGGTATGGTGTCGATGTAGCGATCCTCGAACCACTGTTGCCCTGCGCCACCCTCGGGGCGCATATAAGAAAAGAATTGTGATACGAAAGCCAAGCGTTCTTTAGTAATGTTCATGGTAATTCCTTTGTGTGTTTGTGTAAGAAATGGGTACGGATACATAGTGTTCATCCTCATACGTGTATGAGGTTAAGCGTACAGCTTGTCGATAAACTGCGTGACGTGATGGCAGTGCAACTCAACACCGTGGAATAGTGCGGTACACACCGAATCGTAGGAGAACGTGCGGTCGGCCTCCTCGACTGCATCGGGCAACTCATCCTCGTGATACAGCTTGCCATCTGCGCCTGTCCAACTCTGGGCGTAGTAGTCGCTACCCGTATCGGTTGAGTACCATTGGTCAGTACCCGCGCACTGCCAGCAGTCCGACTTGTACGCCCAGACCCCATTATCCGCATCGAGGCATACGAAATCGCCATTGTGAATGTCGTCGTTGTGCACCCACTCGCCTGTCTCAAGCACAGTGCAGTCATCCATGTCATGGTACTCATCGCCATGCTCGCAGAACACGATGTTGTTGTCGCTCAGGTAGTTGGAATCGTAGTACTCATAGCCCACGCTTATCACGTCATCATCGGACACGTAGTACTGGTGACCATTGCGACCATACGCATAGGTATACCCACTTGAGCAGTCATCGCACACATGGTGATCCTCATGGTAGCCGACATACGTGCCATCGCCATCATCGAAGTAGTCACCGCACTCATCGCATGAGCAACGATTCGCACCGCCACTGGCGTAGCCGTTAGTGTTATCGCCATCCCACTCACCGTCACCATCAAGCACAAGGCAGTCGCTATCCTCACGGCACGTGGTGCAACCACCGTCAATGTATGGCAGCACAAGCTCACCGCCGCACCGTATGGCAGCCAACTGCGCACCCCACGGCCACTCGCTCTCGTGGGTATAGCCCCGTTCCTCAAGCCATGCGTTCATCCCCTCATCGCTATGCGAGTAGCCGTTCTCATTGGTGCGGTATGAGCGCACAAACATCTTGCGACCGTTGTGCTCTAGGCACAGGCAACGACCCACGATGCTGTCACCCTCACGGCGCACAGCCATGTGCCACCCGTACTTGGGGTCGTAGACGTTATACGGGTGAGTCCTGAAGCCACCCTGCATACACGACCTCGGCCCGTTTTGCACCGCATCAATCATTTCTTGCAGGTTGTGAGTAATGGTAACCTCAGCAACACTTAGCATGACCATATCGCGCAGTACGTGGTCGGGGATGTCGGGGGCGTGGCGCTTGATGTACTTGCCTAGGGTCGTGACGGTTTGCCTATCGGCAACACCTTTGGCCTCGTTCTCGGTGAACGCAATCTTGGTGGCATCAAGGTCAGCCACGTGTGGGTACTCTAAGATCATCTCGCGCCAGTCGGTTAGCCATTGGGCTTGCTCAGGGTTTTGCAGCATCTTGCAAATGGTTGGGTGCATGGCTGAGCGTTGCATCTCACGGCTATACCACTCGCGGGACTTGCGGAAAATCTGCATCATGCGGTCAACGGCGTCGTAGGTGTCCTTATAGTAGCGGGTAATGTGGTACGCCCCGGTGAGGTGGATGGGTGTAAATGTCAGATCGTTGAACGAGCGCTCGACTGCAAACGTGCCTTGCAAGTGCACAGGGTTGGCGGTGGTGTTGTACTCAGGGGTGCGGTGGTCGATACGTGCCATGATATTTCCTTTGTTTATGTGTGTAGTGGTTGGTACTGCGGGTTTGTTACCCTGCTCATCGCAGGTGGTTTGTTTCATCCTCATACCGGTATGAGGATGTCGTGCTTGGTTGGTTAGGGTTAGCCGTTGATGAGCAACTCGACGCCGCACAGCACGCCATCATCATCGAACGTAAACGCCACGTTATGTGGCAGGTCTGCACTACTGAACACCACGCGCCCATCTTTAAAGATCACGCGCTTAGTGTGGTCATCGGTTGCAAGTGCCGCGTTAAACTCTGCAACAAGTGAAACGGCAGGTGAGTCACGAAAGTGCGAGGTCAGTTGTGTGGCAGGTGCAGCGATTTCTACTGTGGTTGTTGCGGTCGTTGTTTGCATGGTATTTCCTTAGTTGGTTAGGTGGTACGTTTCATCCTCATACCGGTATGAGGATCGGAAGCCGCTGTGCGGCGGGGTGGTTGTTTGCACTTCTTTGACTACCCCTCCATTGTAGACGATGCACTTTACTATGTCAAGTACTATTTTGTGTCGATCGCCTTTAGGATCAAGTACTTAGATCGCTGTGAACCCTGCCTTGAACGGATGGGGAAAGCCCACGCGTTGCAGGTGTGCAAATAGCGTTTCAAGGTACAGGTCGTGTGCCACACGTACTTCGGCAGCGGTGTAGCTTGGGTTACGCTCGGCTGCGGTCGTGTGCCATGCACCTAGGTCATCTTCCCAGATGTTGGGGTTCCACGGCTGCAAGTACATCGGTGGTTTGGGGGCAGGGGGTCTGCCGATTGGTCGCTTGGTGCTGCTGCCTTGGATAGTTCCTAAGTGTTTACGCAACACCACACTGATGTGGTTGGACAGGGTGCGCATCTCGTAGGTAGCCTGCGCGCGCAGCGCATCCCACTCATCTTGGGTTAGCTGTATGCGTTCGCGTTGCGTCACGAGTGCATCGGCAGGGTCGCGGGTAGTGGCAGATGTCTTGGGTTTGAACGACCAATCGGTATTAAATCGCACGCACTCCTCTGCCATCGCGTTGCGTAAGCCTCGCAGGTAAGAGCGTTTTTCTGCAAGGTCGGCTTCGTATTTAGCCTTGCGTGCAGCGTCTTCTTCGGGGGTTGTGGGGCGATACTTGCTGACATCGCCCATGTCGGATTTGATTTTGGCGATTACATCGGTGAGATTTTCCATGATTAGCAGGCCTGTTTGAGGGGGTTTGGTGAGGGTTTGATGGATTCTAGCACGGTTTTGGTGACGGTTTGGGTCACTTCTGACCCAATTCGGTGAGGATTGGCAAGGGCGGGATTGGGGTTTTTTGGTGTTTTTGGGGTGAAATCTTGGAACATAAGTTGTTATGGTTGTTATTGTGGTGCTGCGTTTTTATGGTGAGTGTGACGGGATGTATTGACAGTGTAAAGTGGCTGGAACATGGCTAGATTGAGTGTTTATGCGGGTCTTGGGGGTGTTTCAGTGGCCGTGTTCCGATGTTCCAGAGCTTTTACAATGAACGCCAAAAAAAGACCTAATTAAGTGTAGACTTATTTAGCTGCGCCACAGGAACGCCATCGTGCGAGTGCCAGAACAGACTAACCACTACTACTACTATAAATATAATAAATATAATAATAATAATAGAAAGAAAAAGACCTGCTTTTCCCTTGTCACTGTGCTGCGTTGTGCTGCCACAAACGCATTGTGCTGCTCTATTGTCATGGTTGCCGTGTTCCAGAACATCCCAGAACACGCTGGAACACTGGAACACGCTTGGTGGTATTTCTTAGTGTTCATTTTAGGGTGCTGCTGCCTCGTGCTGCGTGGTGCTGCTGCCTCTTTAGGATAGTACCTTTGCGCGTGCACGTGCGTGCATGGCGTGTCGGTTGGGGTCGCGCCTCGATCCTCATACAGGTATGAGGATAAGGAAAACTTAGGGGTTTTTTGAACCAAAAAAAACCCTGCCACGTGGCAGGGTCAAAGGGTCGCGACCCCTAGGGGTCGCAGGGTTTACGCTGCTTTGCGCTTTTTGGGCGCTGCGGGTTTGGTCGCGGGCGCTGCTGCTGCGGGTTTGGCTTCGGGCGCAGGTGTCCACGTATCGCCCCAAATCGTCACGAGTTTAGCAAGCGCAGGGTTTAAGACTAGCACCTGATTCCAAGTTTCCTGCGTGCACGCTGCGCGCACCGCGCAGAGCGCTTTGCCGATCTCGCGCTGCGCGTGCGCGGGTTGCGTGATGCTGTTGGGCTTGACGATCGACAACGTAGGCACTAGGGGTGTTACTGGCGTGCTAGGCGTGGCGGTAGGGGTCGCGCTTGTGGTCGCGGTAGGCGTGGCGCTTGTGGCGCTTGTGGTCGCGGTAGGCGTGGCGCTTGTGGCGCTTGTGGCGCTTGTGGCGCTTGTGGTCGCGCTTGCGTCAGCGGGTCGCGCTGCTGCTTTGGTCGCTGCGACTTTGGCGCGTGCCTTTTCGCGTGCGGTATTGAAACAAAATTTAGTGCCCTCGTTGATTGACTTCCGCACTTCCGCCATGTAGTTGTCGCGGGTCGCTGCGCTTAGGGGTTTGCCACTCGCAGTTTTTGCAGCATCGAACGTGGCTTTGAATTTCAGCGCGAGTGAACACGACTGCTTGACTGTGCCCATTTTCACTTTTAGTTTGCGAATTTTGTTCACTTCCGCTTGGATCGTTTCGGGCGCGGCTGCGACCGTTGACATTGTGGTTGCGATAATGCCAATTGATGCGAGCGCGGCAGTACTTGTATTCACTGTGCGAGCAATAGTTTTGAGTGACTTAGACATGATGTATTTCCTTTGTGTGTTTACTTGTTTCCCCCTAGCTGAATTGCTAGAGAACCTCTAGTATATTCGGGATTACTTTACATTGTCAAGTGCCCTATGTACGCAAGGCAAAAAATAATCCTCTCAAATCCTCGCAGCATCCTCATACCGGTATGAGGATAAGTAATCCTTAGGCCTGGTTGTACGCGCGTCACGCACGCGCCCACGTCACGTCACGTCACGCCACGCGCACGCGCCCGCATCACGCCACGCGCATACACTGGCGATCCCTTTACGCGCCCGCTCGCGCGACTCATACGCGCACGTCACGCCACGCGCCCGTCACGCGCGTACCGCTCGCTGCACTAGGTCGATGATGGCCTCGCGGTATGCCACGCGCAGCTTATACGCGCCCGCGCACGATTTTTACGCGTGACACGCGCCCGCGTTACGCCACGCGCGCCCGCGATGGCCGACCCCACCGCCCCCCGACCCGCCTCTAGGCCGTTGAGCCTTCCTTCCGCCATGCACTGTGTTTTAGAGGAACGAAGACCAAAATCTCCTAAGTTACTCTGAGACCCCCCCCCCTTCTTTTTTATCCGACCCCAATTTTTATTTTTTCTAAAAATTTTGCTATACTTTGACCACAACGCCTTAAGAGGTGCGTAGTGCATATATCGCTTACTCCTGAGCTTAGTACGCCGGTAGGACACGGGATTACAAAACCCGCCGATGTCCATACCGCAGCTCGCGCTATGTTTAGTTCCGCACAGTTCGTTGCGGAATTTGGTGACCCCGAACCCGTTACAAAATCTGACATTGGCATTGCTCGTGATGTACTACGTGACTTCGCCGCCCCCGCCGATGTGCAACGCTCAGCCACTGCGGTGTACCTGCGCTCCTTACTTGCAGAGTATGACCACGAGGTGGTCGAGACTGCTGTGCAAATTCGTCAGTTTGTGACCAACAGCCTAATAGAAGAAGCCGCCCCCGGAAACAAAAACCGCATTAGGGCACTTGAACTGCTAGGCAAGATCAGCGAAGTCGGACTATTTACGGAGCGCACAGAAATTACCGTGCGCCATCAGTCTGCCGCTGAACTAGAAACCAAGGTGCGCGATAAGCTTGCCAAACTTATGGGCATGAGTGCCTCACAACCAATTGAAGATGCCGTAGTGCGCAATGCTGACTGAGTACGAACTCAACGCATTGCACGCTAACCTTCACCTGCTCAAGGCGGAAGAACTAACAGAAGTCTTAACTGCCCTTGAAGAGCTTGAGCGCCGCCGTGCCGCGCAACTTTGCCATGATGACTTAATTGAGTTCTGCAAAGCAATGGACCCTAACTTTAAGGTAGGGCGGCACACGCGCAGACTAGGTGATTTGCTTATGCGCATGGAACGTGGCGAAGAAGATCGTATTGGGGTCAGTATGCCCCCACGTCACGGCAAGTCGCAGATGGTGTCTATATACTTTCCGGCGTGGTATCTAGGTAGAAACCCTGATAAGAAAGTGCTGATGGTCTCGCACACGGGTGACTTGGCTGTGGACTTCGGGCGTAAGGTGCGTAATATTGTTGACTGTGATGCGTACAAAGAGATATTTCCGGCGGTGACCCTTGCGGCTGACTCAAAAAGCGCGGGGCGGTGGAACACTAACATGGGTGGCGAGTATTTTGCTTGCGGTGTTGGGTCAGCACTCGCTGGTCGAGGTGCGCACTTCCTGATTGTTGATGATCCGTTTTCTGAACAAGATGTGTTGGGTGGGAATTATGACGTTTTTGATCGGGTGTATGAATGGTTTACGTACGGCGCGAGAACGCGTCTTATGCCACAGGGCAAAGTGGCTATTGTGCACACAAGGTGGCATCCGAATGACCTGATTGGCAAGCTTGCCAAAGATATGTCGCGCACAGATTTGGCCGATCAATACGAATTATTTGAGTTTCCGGCTATTTTTAATGAAAATACGCCCGAAGAAAAGGCGTTATGGCCTGAATTTTATGATTTAGAGGCGTTGCACCGCACAAAAGCCTCGATGCCATTGTTTCAGTGGAATGCGCAGTACCAACAGAACCCCACAGCCGAGGAAGGTGCGCTTGTTAAGCGTGAATGGTGGCGTAAATGGGAGCAAGATGACGCACCGTCGTGCGAATACATCATTATGGCGCTTGACGCTGCGGCTGAAACGAACAACCGGGCTGACTTTACCGCTATTTTGACATGGGGTGTGTTTAATGACCCCCGCTTTACCGAAGATGCAACCCATATCATCCTATTAAATGCCATCAATGTGCGTGTTGAGTTTCCTGAGCTTAAGGAACTCGCGTTGCGTGAGTACAAAGAGTGGCAACCTGACACATTTATCGTTGAAAAGAAGTCTTCTGGCACGCCGTTGTTTCAAGAACTGCGGCGCATGGGTATACCGGTGCAAGAATTTACCCCACATCGCGGAACAGGCGATAAAATAGCCCGCATTAACGCAATATCAGATATATTTAGGTCTGGTATGGTGTGGTATCCCGCTAGTTATAAATGGGCTGAAGAGGTTGTAGAGCAAGTCGCGGCGTTTCCTGCGTCTGACCACGATGACATGGTTGACTGCGTATCTATGGCACTTGCCCGGTTCCGTAGTGGTGGGTTTATACGATTATCCAGTGACGCTGAAGATGAAATCATGCGACCACGTGTTGCGGCTTACTATTAGGAATTATTATGGCAATGGAAAAAGGTTTGTACGCAGCACCACAGGGCATTGATGCGCTAGGTGAGGATCAGACACCTGAGATAGAGTTAGAAATTGTCAATCCTGACATGGTGCGCTTAGATGATGGCAGCATTGAGATTACGATCATCCCTAACAAGAAAGGCGATGAAAGAGACATACCGTTTAGTGCAAACCTTGCCGAACATATTGACGACAAAGAGTTAGCCACACTGGTAGGTGACCTAATTGCCGACTATGACAACGACATCGCGAGCCGCAAAGACTGGGAACAGACGTATACCGATGGTATTAAGCTGTTAGGGTTAAAGTACGAAGAGCGTTCAGAGCCTTGGCCCGGAGCTTGTGGTGTGTACTCCCCATTGATTGCAGAAGCCGCAGTGCGCTTTCAAGCTGAAGCGATTATGGAAACATTCCCAGCCGCAGGTCCTGTCAAGACTCAAATTATCGGCAAGATATCGCCTGAGAAAACAGACGCAGCGCAGCGCGTGCAAGATGACATGAATTACGAGCTGACCGAGATCATGCGCGAGTACCGGTCAGAGCACGAGAAGATGCTATGGAACTTGCCGATTGCGGGTTCTGCGTTTAAGAAGGTCTACTTTGACCCAAGCCTTGGGCGGCAAGTCAGTATGTTTGTGCCTGCCGAGGATGTAGTGTTGCCCTACGGTACGAGCGAGATCAGCATGTGTGAGCGCATCACGCATCGCATGAGAAAGACTAAAAATCAATTGCTTAAACTGCAAGAGTCAGGGTTCTACCGCGCAGATGTTGAGATTGAAGATGGTCCGGTCATGCAGCCCGACGATATCCAGAAAGCCAAGGATCGTGAAACTGGGTTTAGCGCAACATATGATGACCGCCCGCTCTTGCTTGAAATGCACGTTGAGCTTAACTTGCCGGGGTTTGAAGACACGAACGCAGACGGTGAAGAGACAGGCATTGCTCTGCCATACGTTGTGACGCTGCTAAAAGACACCACTACGATCTTATCAATTCGTCGTAACTGGGACCCCGAGTCGGAAGACCCCCGCGCACCGCGCCCGAAAGGGTTTGATGGTAATGATTCTGAGGCGTACCAGCCCAAAGCATCGCGCCAGTACTTCGTACACTACCAGTACGTGCCGGGGTTTGGCTCATACGGTTTTGGTCTGGTTCACTTAGTTGGCAACAGCGCCAAGAGCGCCACAAGCATTACGCGCCAGTTGGTTGATGCCGGTACGCTGTCTAACCTGCCGGGTGGTATGAAGACCCGAGGCTTGCGCATCAAGGGTGATGACACACCAATTTCACCGGGGGAGTTCCGCGATGTGGACGTAAGTTCAGGTACATTGCGCGACAACATCATGCCTCTGCCTTACAAAGAGCCAAGCCAAGTGTTGCTGGGTTTGCGTGGCATCATCATCGAGGAAGCTCAGAAGTTTGCTGCAGCGCCCGACATGAAGATCAGTGACATGAGCGCTAACGCCCCCGTGGGCACAACGCTCGCGCTGATTGAGCGCAACCTGAAGGTGATGTCTGCAGTCCAAGCGCGGATGCACTTCTCAATGAAGCAAGAGTTCAAGCTACTTGCTGGTTTGATCCGTGACTTCTCACCGTCAGAGTACGGCTACCAGCCAGAAGAGGGCGCACGTAACTCGCGCAAGCGCGACTACAGCCTCGTCGATATCATCCCAGTCAGTGACCCAAACGCATCAACGCTTGCGCAGCGCGTAGTGCAATATCAAGCTGTGATTCAGTTAGCGCAAATGGCTCCGCAAATTTACAACTTACCTAAGTTGCATCGGCAGATGTTGGAAGTGCTTAACATCAAGGAAGCCGATAAGCTTGTGCCGCTGGAAGACGACCAGAAGCCCACAGACCCCGTGACCGAGAACATGAATATCTTGATGGGCAAACCCGTCAAAGCGTTTCAGTTCCAAGACCACGAAGCGCACATCCGTACTCACATGGCTGCAATGCAAGACCCCAAGATTGCAATGGTTATGGGGCAGAACCCACAGGCACAAGTCCTTATGCAAGCGGCAAACGCGCATATTACCGAGCACGTGGCGATGGCGTACCGCGAGAAGATGGAACAACAGTTGGGTGTATCACTGCCTAATCCAGAAGCTAAGCTCCCACGTGAAATCGAGTACCAGATGTCTGGGTTAATTGCACAAGCCGCAGGGCAACTTTTGGGCAAAAACCAAGCAGAAGCTCGTGCACAACAAGCCGCACAGACCGCGCAAGACCCACTTGTGCAGATGCAACAACAAGAGCTGCAAATCAAATCTAAAGAAGTAGAAATTAAAGAAAAGCAGATGATGATTGATGCCGCCGACAAAGCCGACAAGATGGCGCTTGAACGCGAGAAACTCAAAGCCGACAACGAGCGCGAGGGTTTAAAACTTGGTCTCAAGTCACAGTACGACCAAGGCAAACTCAAAGCTGACCAAGAGCGTGAAGGTTTAAAAATTGGTGTTCAGGTGGCTCAGAGCAAAGCTCAGATGGCGCATGACCGACAAGCACAACACACAGAACACATGCATCAGGCGTTGCAAACGCCTTTAACCACTAAACAGGAGTCTAAAAAATAATGGATTTAATTGACGTTCTACGCAAAAAACTTCGTGAACGCATGAACGATTTGGCTGATGATGTATCAACCGGTCGCTGTAAGGATTTTGGTGAATACCAAAAACTCTGTGGGGTAATAGAGGGCTTGGCCTACGCAGAGCGAGACCTGCTTGACCTCAAGCAACAACTGGAAGACCACGACAATGAGTGAAATTCTAATCGGGGCTAATCCCGATAACCCGCAAATAGTAGGTATGTACCGATCTGAGGCAACCGCCGATGAAAAAGCAAGTCAACTTCCAAAGCCTTCTGGCTATCACATCCTGTGCGCAATTCCAGAAATGGATGACATGTACGAGAGTGGTATTGCTAAAGCTGACGAAACCAAACGTATCGAAGAAGTATTAACTACGGTGCTGTTTGTGGTTGCACTTGGTGATGATTGCTATACGGATAAGTCACGCTATCCAAATGGACCGTGGTGCAAAAAAGGTGATTTTGTGTTGGTTCGACCCAACTCAGGTAGCCGCTTAGTGATTCACGGACGTGAATTTCGCATGATTAACGAGGATACAGTCGAGGGCACAGTTGATGACCCACGTGGTATTCGCCGCAAATAAGGATTGACTATGGATAAGGAAGAGTTCAAATTTCCAGACGAAATCGAAAAAGAACCTGATGTTGCCTTTGAACTAGAAAGCGAAGATGACAAGGTTGAAATCGAAGTTGTCGATGACACCCCACCTAAAGATAGGGGTCGCAAACCCCTAGATCGGGAAGTTGCAGACCCAACCGACGAGGAGCTTAACGAGTACAGCAAAAAAGTCCAGACCCGGATGAAAGAGCTGACTCATAAGAGCCACGATGAGCGGCGTAAGGCTGAAGCCTTATACCGTGAAAAATCGGAATATGAACGTGTCGCGCAAGCCTTGGCTGCTGAAAACAAACGACTCCAAGAGTACGTCAACGTGGGGCAACATGCCTATATTGATAAGTCTAAGTCGTTAGCTTCGGCAGCATTAAACGCTGCTAAAGCCAAATTCCGAGCTGCGTTTGATGCGGGTGATGCAGATTCTTTGGCTGAAGCACAGCAAGAGATGAACACCGCACAACGGGAATTGGATGAAGCAAATAATTTTAAACCTACCCCCTTGCGTGAACCGGAACAATCTGCGTATACTCAACCAAACGCTGCGCGTGACCCGCACGAAACTCTAGACAACCGTGTTGTGAGTTGGGCAAGTAGTAATCCGTGGTTTCAGCGGCCCGGAGACGAGGATATGACTGGTTTTGCATATAGCGTGCATAACCGGTTGGTACAAGACTACGGACAAGAATACGTCCGCACAGACGAGTACTACAACAAGATTGACGCTGCGATGAAAAAAGCTTTTCCAAAACGCTTTGGTATTGTCGAAGTGGATACGGAAGATGCCCCACCTTCACGGCAAGCCCGTCCCAACAACGTTGTTGCTCCGGCACAACGCGCAACGGCCCCGAAAAAAATTCGGTTGTCGCTTACCCAACAAAACGTAGCCAAGAAACTAGGTATTCCTCTTGAGCTGTACGCCAAAAAAGTAGCAGAATTGGAGGCCCAAAATGGCTGAAAACAAAATACCACGTGAGCTAGAAACCCGCGCCGTTCAACAGCGTCCTCAACAGTGGATGCCCGCAGAGCTTTTACCAGAGCCGGATAAAGAACCCGGATTTGAATATAAGTGGAAACGAGTTTCAATGTTAAACGTTGCAGACCCACGCAATATTTCTGCATCACAGAGAGAAGGCTGGGAACCAGTACTAACTAGCGAACAGCCTAAGTTTCAAATGTTATCCGACCCAAATAGTCGGTATAAAGACAATATTGAAATTGGTGGTTTGTTGCTTTGCAAGCGCCCAGTTGAATTTGGTCAGCAAGAGAAAGCATATTTCGACAAGATTACCAAATCTCAAATGGAAGCTGTAGATAATACCCTTATGCGTCAAAGCGATGCCCGTATGCCGATCTTTAAAGAAAGCAGGTCTTCTACAAGTTTTGGCAAGGGTTCTTAACTTTTATGGAGTTTTAAATGGCTTATCCAATTGTTCCGGGTCCTTATGGATTCAAGCCGTTAAATCTTGTTGGTGGTCAAGTCTTTTCAGGCTCGACACGTAACCTACCTATTCAGTATGGTTATGGCACTAACATTTTTTACGGCGATGTGGTCGCGATTACTCGCGGTTTTGTTACACGTATCACTTTAACCACTGGTGGCTCAGCTTCGACTGGCGCTACTGGCTATGGTTTGACTGGTATTTTCTTGGGTTGTTCTTTTACCGATCCAGTTACTAAACAGAAACGTTACAGCCAATTCTGGCCTGCATCGACTCTGGCTGGTGATGCTGTTGCTATCGTTACTGATGATCCTGACACTGTGTTTAAGTCTGCTGTTGTGACTGCACAAGGTGGCTCGACTATCGGTTCAGTTGCTACAGCCATGATTGGTTTGAACATTGCTGCTTCTGACTTGGCAGGTAATTCAAACACTGGTGATTCGTACAACGCCGTGTTGTCTACCTCTGCTGCTACGACTGCTGCTCTTCCTTGGCGCATCGTTGATATCGTTCGCGATACTTACGTTAACCTTGGCACAGCAACATACTCAAGCGGTACTACGACTCTTACCACTAGTGCTTTACCAAACGCTTTGCCAGTTGGCACTGAAGTTGGGTTCTTGGCATCTAACGGTCAGTACGTTGGTACAGGCTCGTATGTCAGCACTGCTGCATCGGCAGGTGCTACCTCTGTTGTTCTCAATGCTCAGTACGGCACTATGAACGCCGGTGGTGTAGCTGCAACCGCTGCAACAATCCCAGCAAGCTCAACGTTGGTGTTTACCCAGTATCCAGAAGTTCTGCTCAAGTGGAACCAAGGCGTACATGAGTATTACAACAGCACAGCTACTCAAACCGCTTAATTAGGAGCTAATAATGGCTATTTCACGCGCACAGCTACTTAAAGAGCTTCTTCCCGGTTTGAACGCATTGTTCGGCTTGGAGTATGCTCGTTATGGCGAAGAACACAAAGAGATTTATGAAATTGAAACCTCTGAGCGTTCTTTTGAAGAAGAAACAAAACTGTCTGGTTTTTCTGCTGCACCTGTTAAAAACGAGGGTTCTGCCATCGCTTATGACAATGCACAAGAAGCTTGGACAGCACGTTACAACCACGAAACCATCGCATTAGGGTTTTCCCTAACGGAAGAGGCAATTGAAGATAACTTGTACGACTCACTGTCGGCTCGTTATACCAAAGGTCTTGCCCGCGCTATGGCTTATACCAAGCAGGTTAAAGCTGCCGCTGTTTTGAACAACGGTTTCTCTGCTCAGTATGTTGGTGGTGACGGCGTTTCTTTGTTTAATACAGCCCACCCCTTAGTCAACGGCGGCACTAACGGCAACACCCCAACAACCCCAGCAGACTTGAACGAAACAGCACTTGAAAACGCTGTTATTCAAATCGCTGCATGGACTGATGAGCGTGGTTTGCTGATTGCTGCTAAGCCCAAGAAGTTGATTGTTCCTCCTGCACTTCAGTTCGTTGCAACTCGTTTGCTTGACACTGAACTGCGTGTTGGTACAAACAACAATGACATCAACGCCATTAAGAACAACGGTTCGGTTCCAGAGGGTTACACCATTAACCACTTCTTGACCGCAACTAACGCATGGTTCTTAACCACTGATGTGCCTAACGGCTTGAAGATGTTTGAGCGTACACCCTTGCAAAACAGCATGGATGGCGACTTTGATACCGGTAACGTGCGTTACAAATCACGCGAGCGTTACTCGTTTGGTTGGTCTGATCCTCTCGGCATCTACGCTTCGTACTAAACTAAACCTCACTTGGTTTGACCCCGCTCAAAAGGCGGGGTTTTTTATTTATAAATCTGTTGCAATACATTAAAAATGGTGTATTATTTATCGCATCTGGGTGTTTAACCTTATCGCTACTGCCCCAGCAGACGATGCAACGATTGGTAAGGTTACTTTTGCATAAGGAATTATCATGGCACGTAGTACATTTGACGGTCCGATTTTGTCGGGCGACGTTCGTTTTGGTCCATTGCGTAACGTAGGTTATTCGCAGCTAGTCAACAACGTTGATCTTGATTTTTCAAACACAACCGTAGGAACCAGCACTTATTCTGGTTTTTCAGGTCAATTTGTAAATTCAAACGGAATCCCAAACCTTAATGCGGTTGTTTATCAGCCATCCTCAACAACATATCCTGCTGTAGCCCAGACAATCCCTGCTGATACCAACACCAATATTTATCGTGGTGCTGTGTTTTATTTGCCAGTTGGTTGTGATCTCGACAACATTTTTGTTGACGTAGCAGCTTTATACGCCGTAAGTGGTGGTACTGCCGCTGTGACTTCACAGACTGTGTATGTATCAAACAACTACACCGCCGCCGCTGGTACGCCAAACTATTTTGCTACGGGCGCTATCTCTGCCGTGGGTCGCCAAGCATTGGCTACGTTTACTGGTACGCAGATCACTAATCAAACAGCAACATCAACTGATATTTACACAGGCGGCACTCAGCCTAACGTGTCTCAAGTTGTTGTAACCGTTGCGATTGTTGGCACTGCTCTGTTAAGCGCTACTGCAATTACAGGTCGTTACAACTTTACGTTGCAATACAGCCAGCCTGATAACAACATTGGTAACTTGACAACGTACCCATACGGTAACTTTGACTAATTGATCGCGGGGCTTCGGCCCCATTTTTTGATTTAGGAGATCAATTATGACAATGCAATACGATGTTAAGTCCGCACATACAAATACTTCGGCTATTTTAGTCGCAGCACGTTGTCGGCTTAAGCAGATTACATTCAATAGCAATGGCACTGCTGGAACTATTATTTTGTATGACAATGCTTCAGCGGCTTCAGGCAACGTTTTGTGGCAATTTGATTTTGGTGCTAACGTAATTGCTGTTCCTGTTTTGCTTCCCGGTGAAGGAATACTTGCTTACAACGGTATTTATGCTTCGCTGACTAATGCAAACTCTTGCACAATTTGCTATGGCTAAGAAGACCCCCTCTCTTGCTGTTGGTCGCGGTGAAAAGCTGCCGGTCAAGCAGGGGGCGGGTTTAACCGCCAAAGGCCGTGCTAAGTACAACGCTGCAACTGGGTCGCATCTGAAAGCTCCACAGCCTGAAGGCGGTCCTCGTAAAAAATCATTTTGCGCTCGTATGTCTGGTATGCCCGGTCCAATGAAAGATGAAAAGGGTCGCCCAACACGTAAAGCTGCAAGCCTCAAACGCTGGAAGTGTTAAATGGCTATTGAAGACATCACAAAAGAAGAACTAATAGCGTTGTTAAAAGATGTTATTAAGCAAGCTTCAGAAGAAAATACGCTTTCTAACGAAGAAGTTAAATGGGTTCGTTTGGCGATTCAAAATGAAGCTAAAAAATCTGAATATCGTAAAGCCATTATTGAGAAAAGCCTTGGTGGTTTGGCATGGGCTGCGCTCTGCGGTATCGGATACCTTATGCTTGAGTTTTTTAAAACGCATTGGAAATAATTGGGGTAAATAATGCCAAGCACGTCTAAAAAACAGCACAACTTTATGGCAGCAATTGCTCATAATCCTGCGTTTGCTAAGAAGGTTGGTGTACCTCAATCGGTTGGTAAAGACTTCAACGAGGCCGACAAAGGCCGTAAATTTAAAGAAGGTGGCACTATGAAAAGTGATATGAAAGAAGATATGAAAATGGACAAGGCTCAAGACAAAGCCATGATAAAAAAAGCTTTTAAAGAACATGACGCTCAAGAACATAAAGGCGGCAAAGGTACTAAACTTGCTCTTAAAAAAGGTGGCATGGCTATGAAAGAATCAATGGGTCCACGCACAATGGCTAAAGACATTGAAGCCGGTTCAAACAAACTTACAAAGTTTGGTCAAAGTGCTGTTCAAAAGCGTGGCATGACTAAAGGTACAAACCTTGGTGATTCAGGTCCTTCAATGGGCATGATGGGTGGCATGAAAAAAGGTGGCAAAATTAAAAAGATGGCATCAGGTGGCATGACTTCTAGCCGTGCTGATGGTGTTGCTCAACGTGGTAAAACCAAAACTAAATACTGTTAAGGAATTATTATGAAAATGGTTAAAGAAAAAATGGAACCAATGTCTGGTCCTGATATGAAACATCATGATGACTTTATTTCGCAGCATGAGTCAGGCAGCCATAAGCACCATAGCAAAGAGTATGGCAAGCATAGCGCTGGTCACAAGATGCACCGTGACCACGTAATGGCGATGTGCAAAGGCGGTAAGGCTTAATCATGCGAGCCTCTCGCGGAATGGGTGACATTAACCCATCTAAAATGCCCGGCAAAAAGACGATCACCCGCAAGGATGATCCGAACAAAGTCGAGGTATTTAAACGTGGTGGTGAGGTATGGAATAAGCCACGCCCTAGTGGTCTGGGCAAACCTAAAAAGTTAAGTTCAGAAAAAAAGTCTAGTGCAAAAGCAATGGCTAAAGCTGCTGGTCGGCCTTATCCAAATTTGATTGATAATATGCAAGCCGCGAGGAAAAAATGAGCATCATTTTAACGTTAGAGCAAAAAGTTGTTGAAGACATTGTGCATGTTTTGAAACGACTTCCTTTTCAACCACACTTTCTTATTGAACTTGAAGCGCAACTTGAAGCTCAATTAGCATCACCTGTTCAAGCGCCTGTTGAAGCGCCTGCCGAAGCCCCCGTTGAAACTCCCCCAGCGAGCTAATAATGGCCACTTCTGGTCTCACAACGTTTAACCTTGACCTCTCAGAGCTTGTTGAAGAGGCGTTTGAGCGTTGCGGCAAAGAGTTGCGTAGTGGTTATGACCTGCGTTCAGCGCGGCGTAGCATGAACATTCTGACCATTGAGTGGGCAAACCGTGGTATTAACCTGTGGACTATTGAGCAGGGTCAGATACCAATTAACATCAATGCGGGACAAATTAGTTACCCATTGCCAGTAGATACTATTGACTTGCTTGACCATGTGATTCGCACAGGCACAGGACAAAACCAAGTTGATATCAATATCTCGCGTATCTCTGAGTCTACGTATAGCACCATACCCACCAAAAACGCCTATGGGCGTCCGATTCAAGTATGGATAAACAGACAGTCAGGTAATACAAACGCAGCAGCCTCAACCGCTGTAACAGCCGTAGTACAACCTACAGATACAACCATCACTGTTGCGTCTACTGCAAATCTTGCGGCGCAAGGTTACATCAATATTGATGGCGAGACTATTCTGTACCAAAACGTTGGTTCAAGTAACTCAAGCAATGCAAACCAACTGTTAAATTGCTATCGTGGGATCAACGGAACACCGATTACTACTCATGCTGTTAATACTCCGGTGTATCAAACATTTTTACCAAACGTAAACATCTGGCCTACTGGTACTCCCGGTCAGCAATACATGTTTGTTTATTGGCGGCTACGTCGTATGCAAGATGCGGGTACGGGTATCAATACTGGCGATATTCCGTTTAGGTTTGTACCTGCTGTTGTTGCGGGGCTTGCTTATTACTTGAGCATTAAATTTCCTGAAATTGACCAAAACCGTGTGTTGGGGTTGAAAGCAGATTACGAACAGCAATTCCAGTTTGCCGCAGATGAGGATCGTGAGAAAGCATCTGTTCGGTTTGTGCCTCGGCAATTATTTTATTGAGGTGAGTCATGCCCTCTAAATTTGCGTCAGGTAAATATGCGATTGCTGAGTGTGACCGTTGTGGTCAGCGGTACATGCTTAAAGAATTAAAGAAAGAAGTTATCAAGACCAAGCTTTTTCAGATTAAAGTTTGCAAAGAATGTTGGGACCCCGATCAGCCGCAACTACAATTGGGGATGTATCCTGTTAACGACCCGCAGGCTGTACGTGAACCAAGACCTGATGTAAGCTATTACTCAGGCGGTGCAACAGGACTTTATACCTCTGTAAATGCAAGTAACAGTATTAACAACGCAGGATATCCAACAGACGGTAGTAGACAGTTTCAATGGGGTTGGAGTCCAGTTGGTGGTTCTAGTTCGTTTGACACAGCTTTAACGCCAAACAATTTAATTTTGCCAATACAAATTGGTACAGTCACAACTTCTTAGGAGTTTATTATGGGATACAGAAGCGCAGCCGACGGAGTTACCAAGACTGGTAAAACCAAAGGTACAAATTTAGGCGATAGCGGCAAAGAGATTGGCATCGAAAGCGGTGGCAAAGCTAAAGGCGCACGTACAGTAACAGGCGAAGCCATGAAGAAAATGGGTCGCAACATGGCTCGTGCAATGAATCAAAGGGGTCGTTAATGGCTACGCAAATTAAACCTACAACTAAAAACAGTCCTGCTGTTAAAGTTGGTCGCAATCGGGATAATAAGCCCGCTGATGATTATGCACCGCCGCACACAATGTCTGGTAAAAAAGTTACTGGTCAAGAGCCAATGAAAAAAGGCGTATACGTAACTGACAAATCTTCTAAAGAATCAGAGCTTAAAGACCCAGTACCTAATGGTGTAAGTTACGCAAACACCAAAGAACCAAAGACAGATGGCATCACGATGCGTGGTTATGGTGCTGCTACCAAAGGCATTAAATCCAGAGGACCAATGGCGTGAACTATATTCAACTGCAACAGGCGATTCAGAACTACGCAGAAAACACTGAGTCCTTGTTTGTCTCTAATATTCCTACGTTTGTTCAGGAAGCGGAAGAACGGATTTATAACACCGTTCAGATTCCGTCTTTACGTAAGAATGTGACAGGTACTTTGACCCAGTACAACGGCTATGTGTCATTGCCGGATGATTGGTTGTCGCCGTACTCAGTTGCAGTGATTGATGCTTCAGGTAATTATCAGTACTTGTTAAACAAAGACGTTAACTTTATTCGTGAAGCCTACCCCAATGCGGGTAACGCTTACTCAGGTTTGCCTAAGTTTTACTCTTTGTTTGGCTCACAGTACTCAAACATTAACGAACTAACTTTGTTGCTTGGTCCATCTCCTGATGCAAATTATCAAGTAGAGATGCACTATTACTACTACCCGCCAACAATTGTTCAAGGTTTGATTACTAACTTAAGTGGTTCATTTACTGCTGGGTCTGGTTACATCAATGGTGTGTATACCGAAGTGCCTTTGACTGGTGGTAATGGCATCAACGCTACAGCTACGATTGTGGTATCTGGTAATGTAGTTACAGCCATTACGATTAACAGTGGTGGTTCTCTGTACGTGGTCGGCGACAGCTTAGGGTTTGATCCCACAACCATTGGTGCGGGTAACGGTTCTGGTTTTGCCATCACGGTATTTACAATTTCTAACGCTACAGGCACAAGCTGGCTGGGCGATAACTACGACCCCGCATTGTTCTATGGTGCGATGCGCGAAGCCATGATATTTATGAAAGGCGAACAAGATATGGTTGCTTATTATGAGCAAAAGTATCAAGAAGCCGTTGGTCAATTGAATCGTCTTGGTACAGGTCTTGAGCGCGGTGATAGTTATAGAGACGGGCAAGCAAAAATTAAGGTTAACCCATGATCGTACAGACCTCATGCACAATCTTTGGTGTCAACCTGCTCAGTGGGTTGGAGAACTTTACGCCTACTTCGCCGTATGTGTACAAGATTGCGCTGTACAACGCTAACGCTAACCTGAACAACTCAACAACTGCATACTCAGCGGTCAACGAAGTAACCGGCACAGGCTACACGGCTGGCGGTCAAGTTTTAACGCCTGTGACGCTAAGCTCAGACACGGTAAACAACACTGCTTTTGTTTCGTTTAACAACGTAACTTGGAGTCCAGCAAACTTCACAACACGGGGTGCGCTGATTTACAATAGCACCACAGGCGCTGCGGTGTTTGTTTTAAATTTTGGTTCAGATAAGACCCCCAATAGTACATTTACGGTAACTTTCCCAACGGCGAACTCAACTAACGCCATCATTAGGATCACATAACATGAGCGATGAAATTGCAAAACTTGGGGATGCAGTTGATGCAACTGTTACCCGTAACGCTGGAGGCGCTGAGATGTTTGGTCTTCAGGGCGTTTACACAGCAGAATGCTATGACCCACAGGGCAACCTAAAGTGGTATGACGTTATTGAAAACTTGACCACAAACGTTGGGCGTAAAAATTTACTAGACTCGTACTTTGCCAACACGGGCGGCGGCGCGGTAGTCATGGGTTTAAAAGGCACGGGTACGGCTGCTTACGCTGATACACAAGCCAGCCACGCTACATGGCTTGAAGTGGGGAATACAAATGCTCCGACTTATTCAGGTACTCGCAAAACTCCTGCCTTTAGCGCGGCAACAACGGCTAACCCTTCAGTGCTGTCTACTAGTGCTGCTGTTGTGTTTAGCATGACGGGTTCTGGCACGGTGGCTGGTGCGTTCATTAACATTGGTGGCTCGTCTACGATTGACAGCACAACAGGCACTTTGTTCTCGGCAGGTGACTTTACCGCTGGCTCAAAGACTGTAACGTCAGGCGATACAATCAACGTATCATATACATTGTCCGCTTCGGGTTAATATGTTAGGATACACTCTATACTAACTTGTATGGAGTGTAATATGGATTCTGGTTTTATAAAGGTTTGGCGTTCTATGTTTAAACGTTGCTACAACGAGAGCCAAAAATCCTATAAAAATTATGGGGGAAGAGGTATTGTTGTTTGTGACGCATGGCATGGCAAAGAAGGTTTTGCTCAATTTTGTAAAGATATGGGCAAACGTACCGAAGGCGACACAATTGATCGCATTGATGTCAATGGCAACTACGAGCCTTCAAATTGCCGCTGGGCTAACAGAGAAGAGCAGGCCAATAATAAACGCACCAGTCGCTATTTAACAGCTTCTGGTAAGACTATGACATTAGCTCAATGGGCAAGAGAACTTGGTTGCACTCCTTCTGCAATTTTGCTTCGTTTGAAAAAAATGTCTGTTGAAGAGGCGTTAACAAAAGCTGTACCTAAACGACCAAACTCAAAATTAACAATGGAACAAGCAACATATGTGCGTGAACAGTATCCAATGCGTACAATGTTAGACATTGCAAATGAACTTGGCGTAAGCAAAAAAACCGTTCTAAATATTATCCATAACAAGATATTTATTGGCGAACCAAGAGGCAAACACTAATGGCACTCGTTGTCTATGATCGTGTACAGGAAACGACTACCACTACTGGTACAGGATCGGTCACGCTTTTAGGAGCCGTAACTGGGTATCAGACTTTTTCTACAATTGGCAATGGCAACCAAACTTATTACTGTATTGCAGATCAGGGCGGAGCTAACTGGGAAGTTGGGATTGGTACATACTCGACTTCTGGACCAACACTCGCTCGTACAACGGTTTTATCATCTTCCAACGCTGGTGCGCTTGTTACGTTTGCTGCTGGTACAAAGACTGTATTTGTCACCTACCCCTCTGAGGTAGCAGTCTACGCATCAAATTCACCAACTGCGACATATGTGTTAACCGCACAGGGTGCTGGCACTGCCCCACTTTGGGCTGCAAATACTAGTGCGTCAGTTGACCAAGCGTACTTCCTCTCTTTTATGATGGGCTGACATGGCTACTTATACCAACACCTCGTATGCCGCCAAGAACGTTGGCACATCAGCGTCAACACTGACCACGGTAGCTTCTGCAACAACAGCGGCTATTGCCAGTTTGATTGTCTCAAATACAACAACTTCACCGATCACAACAAGTGTCTACTTTACTCGCTCTGCCGTTGATTATTACCTCGTGTTTCAAGCAACTGTGCCGGTTGGCGGATCGCTTGAAGTCATTCAGGGCAACCGGGTGGTACTGATTGCATCAGACGCATTGAAGGTAGTAAACAGCGCAGCAACATCTGGTGATTGTGTAGCATCTGTCTTATTGGCGGCATAACATGGCGTTCATTGGGAATACAAACACTACCCAAGCGTTCACCCCCGCCATTGATTATTTCAGTGGTAATGGCTCAACCACGGCGTTTACATTAACCCGTCCGGTAGCCTCTGTTGCACAAGTGCAGGTGGTTGTTAATAACGTTGCACAGAACCCAAGCTCAGCCTATTCAGTCAGCGGCAACACCATCACGTTTACCTCTGCCCCATCGTCAGGCACAAGCAACATCTACGTCTACTACACCAGCCCGATCACGCAAGTAATTCAGACTTCACAAGGCACGGTTGGTAAGACTCAGCTAGATGTGTACGGCGGCAGCGGTACAGGTGCAATGACTATACCTAGTGGCACAACAGCCCAAAGACCGTCTGCCCCGTTGGTTGGTGATACACGGTGGAATACTACATTATCCCAGCAAGAAGTTTATGTTGGTTTTAGTACTTGGCAGGCGGTTGCTACACCAACATATTCTGTTAATTACCTTGTGGCGGCTGGCGGCGGCGGCGGTGGCGGTGGTAGAGGTGGTGGCGGGGCAGGGGCGGGTGGGTTGGTTGTTTCTACAGGAACAGCAACTGCTGGGACAGCATACACAATTACAGTTGGCGCAGGCGGTGCGGCTGGGGCTGCGGGTGCTACTGGAACATCTGGTACATCTTCTATTATTTCAGGCATATCAGCCACTGCTATTGGTGGTGGAGGCGGCGGTGCTGGGGATAACTCTATTGCCGCTGGTTCTGGTGGTTCTGGCGGTGGCGGTGGCGGGCAAACATCAACTTCCGTATCTGGTGCATCAGGCACTGCGGGGCAAGGATATGCTGGGGTAATAATTATAATAGTCCTAATTATTCAGCTGGTGGTGGCGGTGGAGCTAGTGCAGTTGGGGTAGCAGGAACAAGTTCTGCTGGCGGTAATGGTGGTGCTGGAACTGCTAGTTTAATTACAGGTTCATCTGTAACTTATTCCGGTGGCGGCGGTGGCGGCGGAAGTAACGCAGCCTCTTCAGGTACTGGCGGTTCGGGTGGTGGTGGGAATGGTGGCACTTCAGGTTCTGGTGGAACAAACGGTACGGCTGGTTCTGCAAATACAGGCGGCGGTGGCGGCGGGGCAGGTGGATCAAGTAGCGCCACAGGTGGCGCAGGCGGCTCAGGCATCGTAATCATTAGCTATCTCGGCTCACAACGAGGCTCGGGTGGCACAATTACATCATCAGGTGGAAATACAATTCATACATTTACAACTAGCGGTACTTACACAGCTTAAAGGAGTCCAAATTGGGACATTTTGCAAAAGTAGTAGACGGTAAAGTGACACAAGTTATTGTGGCTGAGCCTGAGTTTTTTCAAACATTCGTAGACACTTCACCCGGCACATGGTTACAGACCTCGTACAACACCC